>Ga0114956_1000708_pt1 | contig 25019 bp, 22 predicted proteins | sample MaitaG_FD_87304 | JGI IMG/M metagenome (GOLD analysis project Ga0114956, IMG submission 87304) | Marine algal microbial communities from Maine, USA - Maine_Asex2 metaG | ecosystem: Host-associated > Algae > Red algae > Unclassified | place: Maine, USA | collected 2015-01-05
AAAAGGAAGACCAATTAAATTTGCTTCAATAAAACTAATTAATGTTTTAATAATGGTGGCTTTAAATGTTTTGCTACTTTCTAAAACTTATGGTATAGAAAGTTTAAAAAACCTATTTAATGTTACAAGCGATGTAGAATATATATTTATTGCAAATTTAATAGCAAGTGCTTTTGTATTGCTTTTGGTATTGCCATATTTCTTTAAAGTAAAACTTAAATTTCATCCTCAAGTTTTAAAACAACTCTTAAATTATGGTTGGCCAATAATGGTTGCAGGATTAGCATTTGTTATTAACGAAAATTTAGACAAGTGGTTGTTGCCTCAAATAAAAGGCGAATTTGTAAATGGTGCTTACAGTGCATGTTATAAACTTGCTGTTTTTATGACGCTATTTATACAAGCCTTTAGAATGGGAGCCGAACCTTTTTTCTTTAACCATGCAGAAAAAGAAAACGCAACACAAACCTATGCTATAATATTAAAATATTTTACAATTGTTGGTGCTATAGGTTTAATGCTTGTTGTTGTTTATATAGATTTACTAAGGCCAATTTTTATAAAAAACGAAAGCTATTTATTAGCTTTAGATATTGTTCCAATAGTTTTATTAGCAAACCTATGTTTGGGGATTTATCATAATTTATCGATTTGGTATAAATTAACAGACAGAACCCGTTTTGGAATGTATATTTCTTTAATAGGTGCTGCAATTACAATAGTGTTTAATCTTATTTTTATAGAAAAAATTGGGTTTATGGCATGTGCTTATGCAACACTTATTGCTTATGGGTTAATGATGATTATTTCTTATCTTTTAGGAAGAAAATATTACCCTGTGCCTTACGACATTAAAAAAATAGGATTGTACCTGTTTTTAAGTGCTGGCCTTAGTTTTATAACTTATTATCATTTTAATAGAAATCTATTATTAGGAACAGTATTTTTGCTTGGTTTTATTGGTTTAATAGGCTTTTTAGAACGAAAAGAATTAAAACAATTATTAAAACAGTAGCTAATCTATAATTAACAGTACAGCGAAGAATTTTATAGTATGAAAATAAAAATAATAAACAAATCTGCTCACGCTTTACCACATTACGAAACCATAGCGTCTGCAGGAATGGATTTAAGAGCAAGCATTTCTAAAAGTATAACGTTACAACCTATGGAACGTACAATTGTACAAACTGGCTTATTTTTAGAGCTACCAATTGGCATAGAAGCACAAGTAAGACCAAGAAGTGGTTTAGCAATAAAAAAAGGCGTAACAGTGCTTAATGCTCCAGGAACAATAGATGCAGATTATAGAGGAGAAGTAGGCGTCATTTTAATAAATTTATCTTCGGAAGCATTTACCATCGAAAACGGTGAGCGTATAGCACAATTAGTAATTGCAAAACACGAAAGAGCAGAATGGGAGGAAGTAGAAATACTTTCTAAAACCTCACGTGGCGAAGGTGGTTTTGGAAGTACTGGAGTGAAATAAACAAATCAACAAAAAACAAATTAATAATATGAAGATTATTGTACCAATGGCAGGAAGAGGTTCTCGACTGCGTCCACATAGTTTAACAGTACCAAAACCATTAATACCAGTTGCAGGACAACCAATTGTGCATCGTTTGGTTAAAGATATCGTTAAAGTTTTAAATCAACCAATAGAAGAAATTGCCTTTGTTTTAGGCGATCCAGCTTGGTTTGGTGACGAGGTTGTTTCAAGTTTAAAAGCCTTAGCAAAAAGTTTAGGTGCAAAAGCATCGATCTATAGACAAGACCAACCGTTAGGAACAGGTCATGCAATTATGTGTGCAAAAGACTCGCTTTCTGGACCTGCAGTAATAGCTTATGCAGACACACTTATTCGTGCTAATTTTAATTTAGATCCAGAGGCAGATGCTGTAATTTGGGTAAAACAAGTAGACAAGCCAGAAGCTTATGGAGTTGTAAAACTAAACGACACTAAAGAAATTATAGAGTTAGTAGAAAAGCCCGAACAATTTGTTAGCGATTTAGCGGTTATTGGTATTTACTATTTTAAAGAAGTTTCAGCATTAAAAACAGAACTTCAAAAAGTGTTAGATAATAACATAATTAATGGAGGAGAATATCAAATTAACGATGGTATAAAAGGCATGATGGCTAACGGTAAAGTCTTTAAAACTGGCGAAGTTAGTGAGTGGATGGACTGTGGCAACAAAGCAGTAACCTTAGAAACCAACCAACGTATGTTAGGCTTTTTAAAAGCAGATGGTGAAGAACAATTAATTTCAGGCTCTGTAAAAAACACAAATTCAAAAATTATAGAACCATGTTTTATTGGCGATAATGTAATATTAAAAAACGCAACAATAGGACCAAATGTATCTATTGGAAATAACTGTGTTATTGAAAATAGTACAGTTAAAAATAGCCTAATACAGAATGAAACTACAATAAAAAACGCTAATTTAGACGAAGCTATGATTGGCAATCACGTAAAATTCGATGGGAAATTTACCAAAATTAGTATTGGTGATTATTCTATTTTGGAATAATCATGTAATTCTTTTAAAGCAGGAATCTAATATTTTTTGGAATAGTCTTTGAAACAAAAAAAAATAACTTGTCACATTTAGCGGAGTTGAAGTATTATTAACATGAAACAAAATTTTAAAACACTAATTTTTATCTTTGGAATATTCTTGTTCTCGCAGGTTACTTATGCTCAAGTAGATTTTAACGCTACACCAGACGATGATTTAGGTAACGTATCAGACGAGTTTCAGGATTTATTCTACAAAGCACTTCAAGAAAAAGCAATAGAAAACTACGACAAAGCAATAATTGCACTTAATAAATGTATTACGATAGACGATTCTAAATCTATTCTTTATTTTGAGTTAGGTAAAAATTACAACAAACTAAAAAACTTTGGTGCAGCAGAAGATGCGCTAAAAAAAGCAGTAAAAGAGGAGCCAGATAACGAATGGTATTTAGACGAGTTGTACGAAAGCTATGCACAACAAAAAGATTACAATAAAGCTATAAAAACCATAAAGCAATTGGTTAAATATCATCCAGATTATAAGGAAGATTTAGCATCTTTATACGTAAGAACCAAAAATTATAAAGAGGCGTTAAAAGTTTTAGATAATTTAGATGAAGAATTAGGTGCTTCAGACATGAGAGACCGATTAAGAAATCAAATTTATAATGCTACTGGGCAAAAAAAGCAACAAATAAAAAACTTGGAAGAACGTGTAGACGAAAATCCAGATGCCGAAAAAAACTACTTAGCTTTAATTTTTAGGTATAGCGAGAATAATGATACAAAAAAAGCTTTCGAAACAGCAAAAAAGCTGTTAGAGATTAAACCAGAATCGCAATTAGTACACTTAGCTTTGTACAAGTTTTATTTAGACGATAATGAGGCAAAAATGGCTATTAAGTCTATGAAAATAGTTTTAAATAGTAGGCAAATTAAACCAGAAGCAAAACTAAAAGTATTGGCAGATTTTGTAAACTTTGTTAGTGAGAATCCACAATACGAAGAAGATTTGGTAGAAATTACTTCACTTGTAAGTGAAAGTACAGCAGATGCTAAAACCTTTGTAGAAATTGCACAATACTATTTAGCAAAAGATGATAAAGCTAAAGCAATAGAATATTATATAAAAGCTGAAAACTTAGAACCAGAAAACTTTGGGATATTAAGAAATATTATTTTGTTACATCTTGATTTAAAAGCGTTTGATAAAGCGGAACAAAAAAGTGCTGAGGGTTTAGAAAAATACCCAGCGCAACCAGTACTTTATCTTATTAATGGTGTTGCTTTAAACCAATTAAACCAGTTTTCTAAGGCTGTAGAAACGCTTGAAACTGGATTAGATTACATTATTGAAGACAACAAAATGGAAGCAGATTTCTATAAACAACTTGGTAAAGCATATACTGGTTTAAACAATTTAGCGAAAGCAAAAACGTTTAGTGATAAAGCTAAAAAGTTAGAAACTCCTAATTAAATGAAATTTAAATCCCAAATAATTACTCTAATACTCACGCTTAGTATTGGTTTAGTAAGTTGCAAATCTGCTAAAACCATTACAGAAAATGGTGAACTAAATCCTAATTTATCTACTAAACAGATTATTAAGAATAGTATTAAAAACACTTCAAAATTTAATACGCTTAGTGCAAAAGTAAAAATTGTAAGTACAAGTGGAGACAAATCGCAATCGGTTTCTGTGTCTTTAAGAATGGAGAAAGATAAAACCATTTGGATGAGTAAATTTGGTATTGTAAAAGCTTTAATTACACCAAATAGAGTGGCTTTTTATAACAAATTAGATGGTACTTATTTTGATGGTGATTTTAGTTATTTAAGCAATTTGTTAGGTACAGAATTAGACTTTAATAAAGTACAAGCACTACTTTTAGGAGAACCTGTTTTTAAACCAAATGCAAAAGATTACGAGGCATCGGTTTTTGGGAAATCGTATATGCTACAACCTAAAAACCAACAAGATTTATTTGAAGTGTTTTTACTTTTTAATCCAACACATTTTAAAATGAATGCGCAAGAAATTGCACAATCTAAAGAAAAGCGTTTGCTAAAAATAGACTATTTAGCTTATCAAGATGTAGATAAAGAAATACTTCCAGAACGTATAAAAATTATTGCTCTTGAAAACGACAACCAATTAAAAATAGATTTAGAACTTAAAGGTGTTGAGTTAAATGAAACGCTACGTTTTCCGTTTAAAATTCCTTCAGGTTACGAAAAAGTAAATCTTAAATAATGAAACATTTTATTAAAAATAAAATAGTAGTTTTTAGTATACTTTTTTTAAGTAGCATCTTCGCATTTAGTCAAGGTGGTAAACAAAAAGAGTTGGAAGCAAGACGCTTAGAACTATCTCGCGAAATACAGAAAATAAATACTTTATTAACTTCAAATAAAACAAAACAAAAATCTGAAATCACCCAAATAGAAGATTTAAACCACAAAGTTAGTGTTCGCGAAAATCTTATAAAAGTTACTAATCAACAAGCTAATTTACTAACACGAGAAATTAATAATAATCAGAAAAAAATAACAAATAATAGAGACGAGTTAAAAGTATTAAGAGCGAGTTATGCTAAAATGCTTCAAAAGTCTTACAAGAATAAAAATAAGCAAAGTCGTGTTATGTTTTTATTGTCTTCTTCTAATTTTAAACAAGCCTTTAAACGTGCTCAGTATTTAAACCAATACGCAGAACACCAAAAAGCTCAAGCCGAAAAGATAAAAAGCAAAACAAAAGCTTTACAACAAGCTAATACCAGTTTATTAACGCAAAAGGAAGCTAAAAGCAAACTTGTTTTAGCAAATAAAAAAGAACAAAAATTACTTGAAGTAGAGCGTAACCAGCATGAAAATATCATGAAGTCTATAAAAAAAGACTTAAATAAGTATAGTGCTCAAATAAAAAAGAAACAACGAGAGGCGAGGAGAGTAGATAGAGAAATAGATAAACTTATTAGTGCTGCAATTGCTGCGTCTAATAAAAAGGCTGGTATAAAAGCTACAAAAACAACAAAAAGCTTTGCTTTAACAGCAGAAGCTAAAGCACTTGCAGCAGACTTTCTGGGCAGTAAGGGTAAATTACCTTGGCCTGTAGAAAAAGGCTTTATAAAACTACGCTATGGAAAACAACCTTCCCCAATAAATCGCTCGTTAACTATTACAAGCAATGGTGTTAGAATTTCTACAGAAAAAGGTGCGAAAGTACGTGCAGTTTTTAATGGTGAAGTTATGGGTATTTTAAAGCCAAAACGTAGCAACCCAATTATAATGATTAAGCATGGAAATTATATTACAACTTACCAAAATTTAGGTAAGATTTTTGTAAAAACAGGAGACAAAATCACCACAAAACAAGAGATTGGTGAGGTTTTTACAAATCCATCTACTGGAGAAACTATTTTAAAATTTAGGATTGATAAGGATAATAAAACCCAAGATCCTTCGAGTTGGATTTTTGAGATGTGATGAAACTTTATCCTAAATTTATTTCAGGATCTCATAAAACACTTTAAATAATGAAAAAACCAACCCTCTTAATATTACTTTTTTTAAGCTTTATTTTCCTCACTTGTAAAAATAATTTAGAAGCTAATAATACTAAAGAAAAACAAGTTTTAGAAAACCAAATCGACCCTTTAATAGCTATTGAAGTAGAGCAACAAAAGGATTTAGCAAACGCTTACTATTATGTTTTAGCACCAAATGGATTATCGTTTAGAAAAGAAGATAATTTAAATAGCGAAAAACTGCTAACGCTTCCTTTAGGTTCTAAAGTAAAACAAACAGCACCAATTTATACAATAGATTTAACTGTTGAAAATATTAACGGTAGCATGATGGAAGTGCTTTACAACGGTAAAACTGGTTATGTCTTTAGTGGTTTTTTAAGCAAATATCCTCCTTTAGAAATAGACGAAGATTTTAAATCTTACATTATAAGACTTAAAAAAATTAATTCTAATGTAGAATATGAAGAAAAAGAAACACCTCCAGATTTTCATGAAGGAATAATTGAAACCACAACCTTACCTAATGTAGTATGGCATGAGGCTTTTTATTTAGCCAAGGCAGCATATACTATACCTAATTCACTATCATTTCCAAAACATCAAGGTAACGATGAAGAAACAATTAAGCAAAAAGACAAAGAAGATCGCGTTTGGTCTAGCGAACTAACTGTAAGTAGAAAATTTTCTAAATTAGACACTATTAGATACAATTGGAGAGCAGAAGCAACGGGTTATTTTGTTATAATTACAGAACCTAAAATAAATGAATTTAAGATTGAATATACTGGTTTTGCAGATTAAAATCTTAGATAAACAAAGCTTTTAACTCTGTAGCATCATTAGGTTTTATTTTACCAGCTAAAAGTAAACTTAATTGTTTACGTCTTAAAGCACCTTCAAAACGTTTTATTTCTTCTTCGGTTTCAGGAATTAATTCTGGTACACGAACAGGTCTTCCAGTTTCGTCTACTGCAACAAAAGTATAAATAGCTTCGTTGGCTCTTGCTTTTACACCAGATTCTCTGTCTTCTATCCAAACATCTATATAAATTTCCATAGAGCTTTTAAAAGCACGAGAAACCTTAGCGTCTACAGTTACAACACTACCCAAAGGAATAGCACGATTAAAAGCCACATGATTAACAGAAGCTGTAACTACAATGCGTCGCGAATGACGACGTGCACTTATACCTGCAGCACGATCCATTCTGGCTAATAATTCGCCACCAAAAAGGTTGTTAATTGGGTTGGTTTCACCAGGTAAAACCATATCTGTCATTATTGTTCTTGAGTCTTTTGCTGTTTTTGCTTCCATAATATTTTCTGCGTAGGCAGGAATATGTTTAAATTCAATTTTGAAAACACAAAGGTAAGCCGAATAAAAAAGTCAGCATTCAATTTTAATAAAAATTAAGAAAATTTTAGTCTAAAGTTTTAACCAATAACCAAGCAGCTTCATTGTTAGTGTTGCGAATAGTTCTTAATTCGCGTAGCGCTTCATTTCTATCAATAAAACTGGCATAAGCAACTTGATGTAATCCGTATTTGTTTACACCAATTTTTCTTGCTTTAAAACCTTGATCTTGTAGTTGTGATACTTTTTTATTACAATTTTCTTCAACTCTAAAAGCACCAGCAACAATATGGTAATTACCAGTTTGCTTACTTACATTTAAAATTGCAGCAGGTAATGGATTACTAATTATAAAAGTAGCTTCTTGTATTTTAGTTTCTAACTGTTGGTTAGCTTCTTCTTGCGCTATTTGGTTATGTGTATTAATATCGTTTACATAATAATTACTAAAACCTAAGCTTCCTATAGTTAAGGCAATTAATGCTACTGCAGCATATTTAAGGTAGGGTTTAGCTTTGCGTTTTTCTGGAGTTATAGATAATGGTATAACTTTTTCAATTGCTTCTACTTCCTCTTTATAAACTTCACGTGTTACAGCAGGAGAAACAAATTGCGATAATCCAAAAGCATCTGTTAAATAGTTTAAATGGTAACTTGGGTTAAACTCAATTTTACCTTCGCTATTTAATGTTAATTCACCTATATTTTCGAAAGCAAGTGTTTCGCCTTCGGTTAAATAAGATTTTAGAGATTTTACACGTTTTGCAATTTTTTTAGTAGCAGTTTCAAAAGGAATTTTTTCTACGTCTGCAATATAATTTGCCAACAAGCCATCGTTAGTTTGTATTTGCTCGTTAAACGACAATTGTTTTTTTGGCGGATAAAACGCATTTGTAGATTCGTGTACAGTTGCCGAAATACGTTGCGATAAAAAAGCACCAAATTCTGGCACAGTAACACACTCGTAACGGTATAATAAATCGCTTATATAAGTCTCTAATTGCATAGAAACAAAGTTAAAATTTTTTATTAGCGAATAAAACAATGTGTGTATTAGTTATTAACACCGTGAAAATTCTTTTATTGTAGTCTCAAAATCAAGATAATAAAATGAGTGAAAACGATTTGCTTTATACTTTAGCACTACAGAACGTTATTAAAATTGGAGATGTAACAGCTAAAAAACTAATTGCGCATTGCGGTTCTGCCGAAGCTGTGCTTAAAGAAAAGAAGCAGAATCTACTTAAAATTGATGGGATTGGTAGTATTACAATTTCCGATTTGTTTAGCCAAAACCACCTTGAAGCAGCAGAAACAGAACTTAAATTTATTAAAGCTGAAGGTTTAAAAACACACTATTTTAATTCTGAAACTTATCCTGAAAGATTAAAACATTGTATTGACAGTCCTATTTTGTTATTCGAAGCTGGAAATATAAACCTTAACAAAAAGCATATTATTAGCATTGTTGGTGCTCGAAAAATTACCACTTCTGGAATTGCATTTTGCGAAAAGTTAGTTGAAGAACTTGCCATTTACAACCCTGTAATTGTTTCTGGTTTTGCTTATGGTACAGATATTACAGCGCAAAAAGCTGCGATAAAACACAATTTGCAAACCATTGGTTGTTTGGCGCATGGCTTAAACCAAATTTACCCTAAAACGCATAAAAAGTATATGGCAGAAGTTGAAAATAATGGAGGTTTTTATACCGATTTTTGGAGCACTGCAAATTTTGATCGTAATAATTTTTTAAAGCGTAACAGAATAATTGCTGGTATTAGCGAAGCAACTATAGTTATAGAATCTGCCGTAAAAGGCGGGAGTTTAGTAACTGCAGATATTGCAAATTCTTATAATCGAGATGTGTTTGCAGTTCCTGGTCGTACCACAGATTCGCAAAGTGTTGGTTGTAATAATTTAATAAAACAGCAAAAAGCGCATTTATTATCGACACCTTTAGATGTACCTTATTTACTTAATTGGCAATTAGAAGACGACCAAAAACCTGTAATACAAAAACAGCTTTTTGTAGAGCTTGACGATAACGAAAAAGTAATTTATAATTACTTAAAAGACAATAACAAGGTTATGTTAGATATTATTGCTTTAAACTGTAATATGCCAACCTTTAAAATCGCTGGTTTGCTATTAAATATGGAATTAAAAGGTGTGGTGAGACCCTTGCCTGGAAAATTGTTTGAAGTTATTTAGTAATTAATTTTAGCAATCCATATATTTTTAAAATCGTCTATTAAAGACAACTTTTCCTTTTCTTTAATAATGGTATTTTCATCTTCACTATTTTTTATGTAGATGTATGTCCAATTATTTTCAGGGTTAATATAACTGTTTGCGTTATAGCCTTTTTGCTTTAAATAACTAATCCATTTATTTGCATTTTCTGACACAGAAAATACGTTTGTAATTATATAATAACCTCTTTTTAAGTTTGGTACAAAAACGGATGGTTTTCTAATTAATTGTGTAATATCATCGTTTTCAATACTAATAACTGTCTGCGTTAAAATTTGCTCGTTAACAATTGGCGCCTCATTGTTTACCTCTTTATTTATAATAGCTTCTTGAGTTAAAGCTTCATTTTTAACTTCAGCTACCTTTATAGGTTTTTCAACTTTAATTTCTTCTTTAATAATAGTAACTGTATTCTCTAAAGGCATTTGTTTTTCTTCGTTGGTTTTAGTTTCTAAAAATAGTGGACTTATCTCTGTCTCGAAAGCAACAAAAAATAGATTAAAACCATCTGCTTTAGTTTTTAATCTAATAGTAGTTTTTGTTTGGTTGTTAGAGATAATTGTGTTGTTCTTGTTAGGTATATTAATTTTTAAAACATCGAAACCTAAGGTGTTTGAGCTGTTTGGGTTTCTTTCTGTGTATAAGGTATCGAACTGAGTAATTTTTCCATTAAAAAAGTTTTTTGCAGGTCTCAATTTGTTAGATAATGGCAAAAAAGACTTGCTATTAGATTTTAAAATAAGACACATATCTGTTTTTAAAGTTTGATCACCTTCTAAAACACCAAGACAAAGCGAGGTGTTAATCTCTCCATCTTCGTTTGTTTTAAAACCAGTAAAATCTATATCTACAGTATCTTCGTCTACTGCTTTAAAACCATTGTATGTTGTAAAGTATTTTGGTGTTTCTGTTTCGTCTTCGTAAATAACGTATAATAACCAACCACCAGCACAACCACCAGAAACAAAGCCTTGAGTGGCTTTTATGTTAGCTATTGCATAAGTACCATTAATAGATTTAGATTTTTTTAATAGGCTTGTAACATCTGCAAAACAAACGTAAGGTTTGGTGTCTTTAAAATCTTTTGTATTATAGCTATCGTAGATAACTTCTCCGTTTATGAATTGATATTCTTTGGTGTTTGGTGTTTTAAATAAGATATTATTTACAATAGTATCGCGTTTGTTATCGCCTTCGTATACTATATAGCGTTTTCTTTCTACACCTTTGGTTCCTTTATCGTATTTATAAACTGCGCTCCAATATAATCCTGCATACTTAATAGTTTTATTTGGTGCATGTAATTTTAGATTAGCTTCACTTGAACTAAAAGTACTTTTATTATTGTCTACATCTATATACTTTAAGTCTAAAATGTCGTTTATTTTCTTATTTGTATTAAAAGGTTTGTTTTTATGAACACTAAGTATATTATTACCAATTAATTCTGAATGCCCTTTTAAATACAACTTTTTGTGCTTTTTAAATGCAAGACCATCTTGCGCATAGGAATTAATACAAAAAATAGATAGCGTTAATATTAATATTTTTTTTAAAATCATATTTAATGTATTAATAACCGGTTAAATTTAATAGCCAATTTTCTCTCGCACACGATCTAAAACACTATTTGCCACAATCTTAGCTTTTTCTGCACCTTTTGCTAAAGCCTCGTCAATTTTATCGAGGTTAGTTATATAAAAATTATAACGTTCGCGTTGCGTTTCAAACGTTTTTAAAATTAATTCAAACAAAGCTTGTTTAGCATGACCATAACCGTAATTACCATTTTCGTAATTGTCTTTCATTGTTGCTATTTCTTCATTTGAAGCTAATAAACGATAAATAGCAAAGCAGTTACAAGTTTCCCAATCTTTAGGGTCTTCTAATGGTGTACTATTTGTTTCTATACTCATTATTTGCTTTCGCAATTTCTTTTCGGGTAAAAATATATTTATAGTGTTTCCTTTACTTTTACTCATCTTAGCACCATCTGTTCCAGGAATAAGCATGGTGTTTTCTTGTATTTTTCCTTCAGGTAAAACAAATGTTTCACCTAATTTGGCATGAAAACGAGAGGCAACATCGCGTGTCATTTCTATATGTTGTAATTGGTCTTTTCCAACAGGAATAATTTTAGCATCATACAATAATATATCTGCAGCCATAAGCATTGGGTAACTAAATAAACCAGAGTTTACATCTTCTAATCTATCTGCTTTGTCTTTAAAACTATGTGCTAATGTTAAGCGTTGGTATGGAAAAAAACAACTTAAATACCAAGAGAGTTCTGTTACTTGTGGTACATCACTTTGTTTATAAAACACTGTTTTTTCAATATCTAATCCAAAGGCTAACCAAGTTGCAGCAGTAGAATATGTATTGTTTCTTAATGTGTCTCCATCTTTAATTTGCGTGAGCGAGTGCATGTCTGCAATAAACAAATACGATTCGTTTGTTGCTTCGTTAGCTAAATCTATTGCTGGCATTAATGCGCCTAAAATGTTTCCTAAATGTGGTGTTCCTGTACTTTGTATTCCTGTAAGTATTCTTGCCATAGCATTTCCCATGAAAATGGGAATCTTATTAAATTCAACTTAATTATAAAAACAAAGGTATTTTTTTTCAATTAAAATAGCTCAAAACAATTATGTATTTTTGGCACTTATGATTATTTTTAAAAAGATTTTTTGGTTACTCTATCGTATTTGGTTTTATATAATGGTTGCTTTGCCAATTATTATTATGTTTCCTTTGCTTTTATTATCTATTTTAAAAGAATCTTGGTATCCTTATTTTTTTAAACTGGCACGTATTTGGGCAAGATGTATTTTAATTGGTATGGGTTTTAATATTAAAATAACAAGAGAACAAATTCCAGTTAACAACAAAAGTTATATGTTTATAGCCAACCATACCTCTATGGCAGATATTATGCTAATGTTGGTTACAGTTAAAAATCCTTTTGTGTTTGTTGGTAAAGCAGAGTTAGCCAAGATTCCACTCTTTGGATTTTTCTATAAACGCACCTGTATTTTAGTAGATAGAAAGAACGTAAAAAGCAGGCAAGCCGTTTTTTTAAGAGCGCAAAGGCGTTTAAAACAAGGCTTGAGTATTTGTATTTTTCCAGAAGGTTTGGTACCAGAGGAGGATATTTTACTTACCGAGTTTAAAGATGGTGCTTTCCGTTTAGCGATAAACCACCAAATACCAATTGTACCTATTACTTTTGCTGATAATAAAAAACGTTTTTCTTATACTTTTTTTAGTGGAAGTCCTGGTAGAATGAGAGCTAAAATCCATAAGTTTATTGAGACTAAAAATTTAAAATCTGAAGATACAAGAATGGTTAATGAGCAGTCGAGGACTATTATCTATAATCAGTTATTATCTTTTGATGCTTAATGTATAGCAATAAAAAAAGCTGCTCTTGGCAAGAACAGCTTTAATAATTATTGGAACTCTCAATTAAATGAGTATATCAGGTAAAAGTTTAACCAACTAAAAACTTAAAACTTATAACTAAAACCAGTATAAACTCCAATAATGTATGGTTTAAAATCTCCAGAAGTTTCACTATATGCGTTAATTTGATATTTAAATGTAGGCTCGAAATTAAATTTAAAAGAGTCGCTAAATTTGTAATCAATACCAATTCCTGCATTTGCACTAAAACTTACATCGTTAAGGTTATTTGCTTCACCTATTTTTGTATCTCTGCCATCCATTTCTGTAACAATTTCATTATCGCTAAGAATAAATGTACTAACACCACCAATTAAGTTTATACCAAAGCGTTTTTTAACTACTGCGTATTGTAACTCTAATGGCACTTCTAAGTAATTTAAACGTTGGCTTACACCAGTAATTATCATATCGCTAACAAGGTCACTGTTTTGCTCTGCTTTAAAATTGTTACCACTTAAAACCGAAAGACTTCTTTTTTGTTCTCCTTTACTAAAATCTATTGTTTTTAAAGGTGCTCCGCTTGGTGTATGGCTAACGTTTTCGTAAACAATAACATTAGATGTATCATAACTTAAATTTAAATTATTAATTCCAGAACGTACTGTTAATCTATTATTCAAGGCATAACCAACATTAATACCATAACTAGAATTTACACCTCCATTTTTAGTGTTTTCAATAAACTGATCGTCAATGTGAGATCCTTTGCCAAGAGTATTATAGTAAACAGGTGCAGCATTTGCGCTTACTAACCACCTGTTTACGTTTTCTTCTTTTTCATCAAGATCTTCAATCTTGGCAAGGGCCTCTTCGATGGTTTTAGACGAGTTTGCGCTGTCTGGTTCCATCATTTTTTCTTCTTCTTTTCTCTTCTCTTCTTCACTATTTGTAGCTGCAACAACTGTATTAGATATTGCAGTATTATTATCTAAAGCGTCTTGAGCTTTAGTGTTTGGTTTGTTTGTGTTGGTATTTGTAATAGCAGTATTTATAGGGTTACTACTTTTATTAATTTTATCTTCTACATTACTTTGCGAATATGAAGGTGAGTTATTTTGTACATTTAAAACCTTTTCATCTTTAGCAGTAGTTTTAGCTATGCTATTTTTAATAGTATTAGAAACGCTATTAGTAATTTTACTATTTGCTAAATTATTTTGACTGCTATTATTGGATTTATTTACATTGTTTGTGGTATAACTAGTAGTATTTAAATTATTATTAGAAGTCTCCTTTTTATGTAAAGTATTTTCTTTTAATTTCGTTTTTTTATTTTTAGGAGTTTCAGATAAAAAGTTGTTTTTAGTTTCACTTTGGTTTGTAACAACAGCTTCATTATTTAATGTTGTGTTTTCATTATCAATGGTACCCTTACTGTTTTTACTATTATTTGCATTCTCTTTTAGAGTGTTATCTTGAGTGTTGTTATTATTACTTTTATTATTTTCTAAATTATTATTATCTATCTCTACAACAGTATTGTCGTTAATTTGTAAATCTCTAGTATTAAAAACGGAATTACCAATAGTAAATAATAATACTAATGCTGCTGCTATACCAGCAATGCGCAACCAAATGGGAATACCTGTTTTGGCTTTTTCTTGAGGCACATCTAATTTGTTTTGAATCCCAGCCCATACATTAGCGCCTGGCTTGGCTTCAAAATCTTTAAACTTTTCTTGGAAAAGTCTATCTATATGTTTTTTTTCACTCATTATAAAGATTGAGAATTTAATCTCGTTTTATATTCTGTTATTTTATCTTTTAAAATCTGTCTTGCTCTTGCAAGATTAGATTTCGAGGTTCCTGTTGTTATTTTAAGTAATTCTGCAACATCTTGATGCGAATAACCGTCCATTACATAAAGGTTAAAAACTAATCGATAACGATCTGGTAACTCTTGAATGATTTTTAATAGGTAATCTATAGAAATATCATTATCATCCTCATCTACTGTAACAGCTTCGTCTTTTATTAAGTCTTCGTTTACAATATCGAAAACACCTTGTGTTCTGTAGCATTGTAATGTTGTATTTATAGCAATTCGTTTTAACCAGCCTTCAAAAGAACCTTTATTTTTATATTGTTCTATTTTTTTAAAAATAGTAATAAATGCGTCTTGCAAATTATCTTCTGCTTCTGCATAGTTTCTTGAATACTTTAAACATACAGAAAACAGTTTACTCGAAAAGAGCTTATATAGTTCGCTTTGTGCCTTAGTATCATTAACCTTACATTTATGTATGAGTTTTTCTAAACTCAAATTAAATTCACGTTTTAGTTATTATTTATTCTACAACTGGAACTTCCATAGTCATATAATTATCTTCTCCAGTATTATCTTGTCCTTGCCAAAACTTAAAAATATAAGAACCTACCTCTGTTGGTGTAAAGTTAAAAGTAGCTTCTATTTCTTCGTTTAATGTATTACAATTATTCCTAGAAACTGTATTAATAACAACAACCTTAATTTCATTTCCTTCTTGAGCAGTAAAAAAATCATTAAATGTGTGACAACTTGTTAGTTTTATATAATTAACAGTAATCCCATAAGCTTCATTTAAAACAAATTCGCTTGGTAAAATAACAGATTCTATAGGTAAAAACTCGTGGTAATTTTGAGGTGTTTCATCTTCCAAACTACAAGAGCATGTTATAAAAACTAATAATAAGACAATAATTTTTTTCATTTAAAAAGTGATGCTTAGAACATGTATTCTCTTAATAGATGCAAAAATGTTTAAAAGGTTGCGTTAAAAAATAAAAAAATCCCGATTAATCGGGATTTTTTAATACTTATAAGTCAATTACATGTCGTCTTTAATGGCCTTTTTTATTTTTTGTTCAAGTTCATCAAAGAGCTCTGGATTATCTTTTATTATTGCTTTTACTGCATCTCGACCTTGTCCTAATTTAGTGTCTTGATAACTAAACCATGAACCAGCTTTTCTAACAATTTCTTTTTCTACAGCGACATCTAAAATTTCACCAACTTTACTAATACCTTCCCCATACATAATATCGAATTCGGCTAATTTAAAAGGAGGAGCAACTTTATTTTTTACAACTTTTACTCTGGTTTTGTTACCAAGAACTGCACCATCTGTATTTTTTATTTGAGTAGAACGTCTAATGTCTAAACGTACAGAAGCATAAAATTTAAGTGCATTACCACCAGTTGTAGTTTCTGGATTTCCAAACATTACACCAATTTTTTCACGTAATTGGTTAATAAATATTACAGTACAATTTGTTTTACTAATAGAACCAGTTAATTTTCTTAGCGCTTGAGACATTAATCTCGCGTGAAGTCCCATTTTGCTGTCTCCCATTTCACCTTCAATTTCACTTTTTGGTGTTAATGCAGCTACAGAATCTATTACAACAATATCAATAGCACCAGAACGAATTAAATTATCTGCAATCTCTAATGCTTGCTCACCATTGTCTGGTTGAGATATAATTAGGTTGTCTATATCTACACCTAATTTTTCAGCATAAAAACGATCAAAAGCGTGTTCTGCATCTATAAAAGCTGCAATACCTCCTGCTTTTTGCGCTTCGGCAATGGCATGTAATGTTAATGTTGTTTTACCAGAAGATTCTGGTCCATATATTTCTACAACTCTTCCTCTTGGATAACCACCTACGCCTAATGCAATATCTAAACCTAATGAACCAGAAGGTATCGCTTCAATATCTACAACTGCAGCATCGCTCATTTTCATTACTGTTCCTTTTCCGTAAGCTTTGTCTAATTTATCTAAAGTTAGCTTTAATGCCTTTAATTTTGCGTCTTTTTCGTTGCCCATTTTTTCTATTTTTTCTATTAGTCGTGCTAAAATACTACTTTTTTAATCTTTTTTTTAATTTCTTACGCAACCTTTTAAACATTTTTGCATCTATTAATAAAGGTGGGAAAGTTTTTGCTATGAAAAAGAAAAAATTACCACTCTTTTTAAGACTTCATGTTTAATTTTTTAAGTGTAATAACATGGGATATATGAAAAAAATAATAAAATCCGGTACAATTAGTGTTTCGGTCTCTGTTATAATTAACAGTAGTTGTAAAGCAGATGGAGGTTAGCTTAATTAAGCATATATTTAACTTCCAAAGTTTAAATTTTTTAAAAAGTCCGTTATTTGCGTAACGGACTTTTTTGTTTTTTAATTTTAAATACAAACAATAAAGATTTCATTAATTTATATACTTGCTAAATTTAACAAAATCTATACCTTTGTAATTAAATTCATTTCTACTACTTTATTAACTGAGATGAAAATTCTTTAACCTTAAATTTAGTATAGCATGCAACTGTACAATAAACTAAGTGCCAAAGAACGTACAGAACTTATAGAAAGTGCTGGTAAAGAGCGTTTAACGCTATCGTTCTATCAATATGCGAAAATTGGAAATCCCCAATTATTAAGAGATCATTTATTCTTAAACTGGGATGTTTTAGATGTTTTAGGGCGTATTTACGTAGCAACCGAAGGTATTAACGCACAACTTTCTTTACCAGCAGATAAATTTAACGCCTTTAAAACACACTTAGATTCTATAGATTTTTTAAAAAATATTAGGCTTAACATTGCAGTAGAACAAGACAATTTATCATTTTTAAAGCTTAAAGTAAAAGTACGTAAAAAAATTGTTGCCGATGGTTTAGAAGACAATACCTTCGATGTCACCAATAAAGGAGTACACGTAGCTGCAAAAAAATTTAACGAACTTATTGAAGACCAAAATACAGTTTTGGTAGATATGAGAAATCATTACGAAAGCGAAATAGGACATTTTAAAAATGCTGTTACTCCAGATGTTGATACCTTTCGCGAAAGTTTAGATATTATTGAAGACGATTTAAAAGCACATAAAGAAAATAAAAATTTAGTAATGTATTGCACAGGAGGAATACGTTGCGAGAAAGCAAGTGCCTATTTTAAGCACAAAGGGTTTAAAAACGTTTATCAATTAGAAGGAGGTATTATAGAATACGCAAGACAAGTAAACGACGAGCAACTTGAAAACAAGTTTTTAGGAAAAAACTTTGTGTTCGACGAGCGTCGTGCAGAAAAAATTAGCGATCATGTTATTGCAAATTGCCACCAATGTGGGAAACCTTGCGACAAACATGTAAATTGCGCTAACGAAGCCTGCCATTTATTATTTATACAATGCGAAGCCTGCGAAACAGAATTAAATAACTGTTGCTCCACAATATGCCAAGAAATTAATGCTTTACCTTTTGAAGAACAAAAGAAACTAAGAAAAGGACAAGGTAACAGCAACGATATTTTTAAAAAAGGAAGAGCAGACCACCTGCCTTATAAAAAAGATTTAAGGAATATATTTAATACCTTAAAGAAAATAAATTAAATGAATATCTATAAACTTTTACAACTAAACCGAAAAATTAAAAGTCATAGAATTAAGTTTTTTGCACTTTTTTTACTTCATAAATTTAATAAAAGATATTTAGCAGTTAATTTAGATCCTGTTATGGCCTGTAATTTACGTTGTAAAATGTGCTATTTCACAGATGCAGATTATGTAAAAACACTTAAAGGCCAGTTTAAAGATCAAGATTTAGAGTTAGTTGCAAAATCTATTTTTAAACGTGCCTTAAAACTACAAATAGGCTGCGGTACAGAGCCAACACTCTATAAAAATTTAACAAAAATCGTAGCTTTAGGTAAGCAATACAAAGTGCCTTATATTTCTATAACTACAAATGCAAATTTACTTACCGAAGAAAAAATTAAAGCCTTACTTGAAGCAGGTTTAAACGAGTTTACAATTTCACTTCATGGAGTAACAAAGGCAAGCTATGAGAATTTTATGCAAAAAGCAAGCTACGAAAAATTCCAAAATGCTTTTAAAGCTTTTGCTAAATTAAAGGAAACTTATAATTTTAAAGTAAGAATTAATTACACTTTTAATAAAGATAATTTCTACGAGCTAAAAGATTTCTTTAAACATTTCGATCCTAAAAGCTTCGACATTCTTCAAATTAGACCAATACAAAAAATAGGAAATACAGAGTATAACGACTTCGATATTTCAACTTTAGAGCAAGATTATCCTGCATTAGTTTCGCAAATGAAAATGCACAGTAAACAAAACAATATTATTTTTATGGCTCCAGAAACAATATCTGGTCTTAAAGACGAAAATAAATCCAGTTTTATTTTCGATTACACTTTTTGTTACATTTCACCAAATAAATTTTGGAAAGAAAATTTTAATTGGCGCGAAGAGTCTTTTAATAATTTTTCTAATAAAATAGGTTGGAGTAAAACGTTGTTTTCAAATATATTTAAATCTAAAAAGGAATTAAGAACCTTAGCAAATAGGCTTAATTACGAAATAGAGTTTAATTAAAACTATAATTTATTTAAGGCAATTCATTTAAAAAATGTTTATATAAGTGCTGCTTTTTTTTATATTATAAAGTAATAATAATAATCTTATCTTTACCGTTAGATTTTATAAAAAGCCGAAGAATTAAGGCTTCAGTAAAAAAATAAAATAATATTAATCGTCTTCTGGTGTTTAATACACTCAGAATCAATATATCTATACATATGGCTTGCGCAAGTTGCACAACAAAAGACGGCTCACCAAAAGGCTGCAAAAATAATGGTACCTGTGGTACAGACAGTTGTAACAAACTAACTGTTTTCGATTGGTTAGCAAACATGTCTTTACCAAACGGAGAAAAACCTTTCGATTTTGTCGAAGTTCGTTTTAAAAACGGAAGAAAACACTACTATAAAAACGCCGAAAACTTATCGTTATCCATGGGAGACATTGTCGCTACTCAAGCACAATCTGGACACGATATTGGTATGGTTACACTTACAGGTGAATTGGTTCGTGTGCAAATGAAGCGCAAAAAAATTAATGAAAAACCAATAGATGTACTAAAAATTTATAGAAAAGCATCTCAAAAAGATATAGATATCTGGAGCGATGCACGAGACAAAGAAGAGCCAATGAAGGTTCGTGCAAGACAATTTGCTATCGATTTAAAGCTTCAAATGAAGATTTCAGACATCGAATTTCAAGGAGATGCAAGTAAAGTAACTTTTTATTATACAGCCGAAGAGCGTGTAGATTTTAGAGACCTAATTAAAGTTTTTGCGCGCGAGTTTAGAACAAGAATAGAGATGAAGCAAGTTGGCTTTAGACAAGAAGCATCAAGACTTGGTGGTATTGGTTCTTGTGGTCGCGAGTTGTGTTGTTCTACTTGGTTAACAGATTTTAGATCTGTAAGCACAAGTGCTGCACGTTACCAACAACTATCGTTAAATCCTCAAAAATTAGCAGGGCAATGTGGTAAACTTAAATGCTGTTTAAATTACGAATTAGATTCGTATCAAGACGCTTTAAAAGCGTTCCCAAAGGCAGATACTAAATTATTTACAAAAAAAGGAACCGCAGTGTGCCAGAAAACAGACATCTTTCAAGGTCATATGTGGTATGCTTACGAAGGAGAATGGATGAACTGGCATAAAATTACTACAGACCAAGCTAGAGAAATAATAGAATTAAATAAGAATAAAGAAAAAATTGCAAGTCTTGAAGAATATGCTTCAGAGCTAATAGAAGAGGCTAAAGTAGAGTTCGAGAATGTTGTTGGTCAAGATAGTTTAACACGTTTCGATAGTCCAAAAGGAAATAGAAAACGTAACAATAATAAGAATCGTAACAAAAAGAGAAACAACAATAATAATAACACAAATAAAAAGCCTAATAATAGGCAGCAGGCTAAAACAAATTCTAACCCTAATTCAAAACCAAAACCAAATTCAAAATCGAGACCAAAACCCAGACCTAAACAGAGGCCTAAATCTCAAAACAAGCCTAATAATACAAAGGATGCAAAGTAAATTGTTTTATAGTTTTTTATTATTTAGCTTGTTTTTAGTGTCTTGCGACTCTAAAAGTGTGTTCGATGATTATGAAACAGTTCCAGAAGTATGGAATAAAGACAAGGTAATCAGTTTTAAAGTAAGTCCACCAGACTCTACAAACACATATAATTTATTTGTTAATTTACGTAATACCAGTGCTTATAAATACAATAATTTATTTTTAATTGTTGAAATGAATTTCCCTCATGGAAAAAAAATTGTAGACACCTTAGAGTATAAAATGACGAAACCCAATGGCGAATTTTTAGGAACAGGAATGTCCAGCGTTAAAGAGAATAAACTAAGTTATAAGGAAGGCGTTGTATTTAACGAAAAAGGAGAGTATACAGTAAGTATACAACACGCTATGCGTGAAAATGGAACTGTAAATGGTATAGCTAATTTAGAAGGTGTAACAGATATTGGTTTTAGAATAGAAAAAACAGAATAATGTCACTTCGAGTGATTTTGCCTAAGCAAAATTGTATCGAGAAGAAATAATAATTCATGGCGAAGACACAAGAAAAAACAAAACAAACACAAAAACATCAAGGTTACGAAAAATACGTTCGTAGGTTTTGGATGCTATTTTTAGGCGGAATAGTTTCAGTTATATTACTATTTCTTTTAGCTTCTTGGGGCATTTTTGGCGAAATGCCAGATCACACCGTTTTAGAAAACCCTAAAACAAATTTAGCTACAGAAATTATATCTAGCGATAGTAAAACATTAGGTAAGTTTTATTTTGACGACAATAGAACACCTGTAAGATATGAAGAGTTATCTAGTAATTTAATCGATGCTTTAATTGCTACCGAAGATGTTCGTTTTTACGAACATTCTGGTATTGATGGGAGAGGCACCATCAGAGCAATCGCATACCTTGGATCCAAAGGAGGAGCAAGTACAATTTCGCAACAATTATCCAGACAATTATTTGTAGGAGTTGCAAATAAAAACATTGTTAAAAGAATTATTCAAAAAACCCAAGAATGGGTAATTACTACAAAATTAGAACGTCAGTATACTAAAGAAGAAATTATTACGCAATATTTTAATAAATACGATTTTGGAAACAATGGAGATGGTATTCGTTCAGCTTCAAATATTTATTTTGACAGAGAACCCAACGAATTAAGCATTAAAGAAGCAGCAATGCTTGTTGGCATGTTTAAAAACTCATCTTTGTACAACCCAAGAAAAAACCCAGTTGGTGTAAAAAATAGAAGAAACGTAGTATTATACCAAATGCATAAATATGGTTACATTTCTGAAACTGAAAAAGATTCACTTCAAAAAACAGCATTAGACTTACGTTATTCTCCACAATCTCACAGAGATGGAACAGCAACTTATTTTAGAGAGTATCTAAGAAGTTGGATGAAAGATTGGACAAAAGATAAAGCCAATAGAAAACCAGATGGTAAAAAATATAATATTAATAGCGATGGTTTAAAAGTGTATGTAACTATAGATTCTCGAATGCAAGATTATGCAGAAACAGCAGTTGGTAGACACATGCCAAGACTTCAAGCAGAGTTCGATAACCAAAATACACCAAAAATAAATCCAACAGCACCATTTTTAGAATTAGATAAATCTGAAATCGAAACACTAATGAAAAATGGTATGAGACGTGGTGAGCGTTGGAGAATTTTAAAAGCGCAAGGCAAGAGTAATAAAGACATTGAAGCTTCTTTTCAAGTACCAACTAAAATGACGGTTTTTAAATGGGTAAAAGGCCAAGCTAGCGAAGTCGATACCATCATGAAACCTATAGATTCTATGCGTTACTACAAATCCTTTTTGCGTACAGGAATGATGAGTATGGATCCGCAAACAGGACATGTAAAAGCTTGGGTTGGTGGTATGAACTATAGACATTTTCAATACGATATGGTAAAACAAGGTAAACGTCAAGTAGGTTCTACCTTTAAACCTTTTGTTTATGCAACAGCAATAGATCAATTACACATGTCACCTTGCGATAAATTACCATTATCTCAAATAACTATTGAAGCTAATAAATATGGTAATCCAGAACCTTGGTCTCCAGAAAACGATGGTGGAAACTATACTGGAGAAAAAACATTAACAGATGCTTTAGCAAATTCTGTAAATACAATTACAGCACGTTTAATGGATAAAGTTGGACCACAACCAGTGGCAGATTTAGCAAGACGTCTGGGCATAACTTCTGAGATTCCTGAAGTACCTTCAATAGCATTAGGAACACCAGATATTAGTGTGTACGAAATGGTTGGTGCTTACTCAGCATTTGCTAACCAAGGTGTGTATACAAAGCCAGTAATGATAGAGCGTATAGAAGATAAAAACGGAACCGTTTTATATCAATTTACTCCAGATACTAGAGATGTTTTAAGTGCAGAATCTGCTTACGTAACTGTAAATTTAATGCAGGGTGTTGTACAATCTGGATCTGGATCTGGTAGTCGATTAAGAGACAGTTGGAGAGTAAACAGAACAGAATATAAAGAAATAATAACAGGATACCCTTACGAATTAAAAAACCCAATAGCGGGAAAAACAGGAACTACACAAAACCAGAGTGATGGTTGGTTTATGGGCATGGTACCAAATTTAGTAACAGGAGTTTGGGTTGGTGCAGAAGATAGAGCTGCACATTTTAAGAGCATTACTTATGGCCAAGGTGCTGCAATGGCATTACCAATTTGGGGAATGTACATGAAAAGCTGTTACGAAGACGAAACACTAAAAATCTCTACAGGCAACTTTGAAAAACCTAAAGACCTCTCTATAGAAGTAGATTGTGAAAAATACCAAGAAGATAATCCAGATGGTGATAACGATACACCAACTGAAGAAATTCCTGATGGTTTAGAGTTGTAAATAAAATAAAACTTGTCACTTCGATTGTTTCCGAAGTATGAGAATTTTTAAATCAGCGAAGCTAAATTGTATCGAGAAGCTTTTTCTTTTCCAACTAATAATATTTATAAGCCATTTTTTAAAGAATGGCTTTTTTATTTCATAAATTTAAGCCACAACAAAAAACACAATAATGATTAACAAAAAAGTAAACTCGGTTAGCGACGCTACAAAAGGCATAAGTGATAATATGACTTTTATGCTTGGTGGTTTTGGCTTATCTGGAATTCCAGAAAATGCTATTGCAGCTTTAGTTAAAAGTGGCATAAAAGGTTTAACCTGTATTTCTAATAATGCTGGTGTGGACGATTTTGGCTTAGGTTTATTGTTACATCAAAAACAAATTAAAAAAATGGTATCGTCTTATGTTGGTGAGAACGACGAGTTCGAACGCCAAATGCTCTCGGGAGAATTAGATGTAGAATTAATTCCACAAGGCACCTTAGCCGAACGTTGTCGTGCAGCACAAGCTGGTTTTCCAGCAATTTTTACACCTGCAGGATATGGAACCGAAGTTGCCGAAGGTAAAGAAACAAGAGCGTTTGATGGAAAAATGTATGTTTTAGAACATGCCTTTAAAGCCGATTTTGCCTTTGTAAAAGCTTGGAAAGGCGATGCAGCAGGAAACCTAATATTTAAAGGAACAGCAAGAAATTTTAATCCTTGTATGGCAGGAGCAGCAAAAATTACAGTCGCTGAGGTTGAAGAATTAGTGCCTGTTGGTGAATTAGATCCAAATCAAATACATATTCCAGGAATATTTGTGCAGCGTATTTTTCAGGGTGAAAATTATGAGAAGAGAATTGAACAAAGAACAGTACGTACAAGAAATTAAATTATGTTAGATAAAACAGGAATAGCAAAACGCATAGCAAAAGAAGTACAAGATGGCTACTATGTAAACTTAGGAATCGGTATTCCTACATTAGTTGCAAACTATGTACGCGACGATATAGAAGTAGAATTTCAAAGTGAAAATGGAGTCCTTGGAATGGGACCATTTCCTTTCGAAGGCGAAGAAGATGCAGATATTATTAACGCAGGAAAACAAACC
>Ga0114956_1000710_pt1 | contig 24984 bp, 25 predicted proteins | sample MaitaG_FD_87304 | JGI IMG/M metagenome (GOLD analysis project Ga0114956, IMG submission 87304) | Marine algal microbial communities from Maine, USA - Maine_Asex2 metaG | ecosystem: Host-associated > Algae > Red algae > Unclassified | place: Maine, USA | collected 2015-01-05
CACTGACTGCGGAATCGAAGAAAAATCGCAGCTGAGTATTGGCGTTACCCTGATTAACAGCATCAACCTTCTGCAAACGCGCAGTCGCAAAGCTTTCAGCAGAGAGAAGCAAGCCAATAGGCAGTGCTATCACAGTCATTAGTCGGATTATAGTTTTCATGTTCGGACCCATTTATTTTTATTACTTATAGTCACATTATTATTGTATTGCCCTAAGGCTCAAACAGCTTACTGATCGAGAAGCAGTCTATTTTCCTGCTCTTTATAACCACCTAAGCCATTTGAAACCGTCTCCATGAGCCCTAACTCAGCCTCTGAAACGGAGACGATCTTACCGTAATTTTGCCCAACATAATTACCGGCTTTAACACTCTGTACACCACCATCCGGGATTTTAATTAGTGCCCAGAGGTTGCTATCCTTACTCACTGTTCCAACCATTTTAAGACTATCAAGAGGGAAACCTTCAAGAAATTCTTTTACTCTGGTTGTGTCTACCTTAATACCCGAGTCGACAACTGGTACTTCGTTTGGCGCTAACATAGATACATCAAATGGATCTTTTTCATTTCCAGGATAGACATACCGCAGGTAAGGCTTGATTTCCGGAATAGGATCAATCGCTTTGGCTTGCTTATTTCGGTGCGTATCAAAATATACATCCAAGTCTGATGTATCCTTAATACAACCAGTCAGCACAACTAACAGCGCTAAACCAGCAATACTTTTATACGATTTAACAATTAAGCCAGTGGAAATTTGAGTGTAATTCATTAGCTGCCACCTTCTTCATTTTCATCAAGATAACGATAGGTTCTGATCATCGCTTCCATTGTCAACCTAAAGGCTCTCTTGTTAATTTTCTTTTTATCTTCCGTCACTTTCTCTGGCGCTAAGCGTATGTCTGAAATCGTAACAATTCGTGGCAAACCTGAAATATCACTCACAAATGCAGCGAGTTGGTTATAAGTTCCATTCGCTTTAAGCATGATCGGCTTTTCAGCATAGAACTCTTTCTGATGCTCAGGCTTAGGCTGGAACAACTCAATTTCTAAGCCATTGGATAAGCCTTTCTCAGAAATATCCAGAATCAATCCTGGAATCTCAGTACCGCTAGGTAACTGCTTCATCAATGAGCCAAACGAATGCTGCATCTCTTTTAGTTGAGAACGAAATGCAGGAAGCTGATTGGCTCTGGCCTGTTTCGTCTCAAATGACTGTCGCAGTGTCGACTCTTTTGATACACGACCATCCAGCTCCGACATTTTATCAACAATGATCAGCTTATATCCCATAAATGCGACTAAGCCGCAGATTGCTAAAATAGCCATAACCTTAATCGGCAGGGAAACATTAGCCGGATCATCAATAAGACTATTGAGCTCCTGTAAATCAATTGCCATTGTCATTCTCCTCGTCACCACCAGACTTGAGTAGCTGAGACACACTCAAACTAAAGTTTCTGAGGCGATCATTCTTTTTACGTGTATCTATCGAAATAACATTAAGCGCAGAAGAGCTCAACCAAGGCGACATATCCAGTCGATTCATGTAACTGGAAACACGGGCGTTGGACTCTGCCTTACCTTCAAGCTTAATCTTGCCCTCTTTCTGCTCAAGTTTAGTCAGATACATACCTTTTGGAAGTGACTTGACCATCTCATCAAACAAGTGAACGATGCCGGGGCGCGTTGATTGCAAACCTTCGATTATTGTTATGCGATCGAGGAGTGCTTTGCGTGTCACATCAAGCTTCTTGATTTGCGCAATTGTTTTATCCAAGTCTCTTATTTCCGACGCTAGATATGCATTTCGGGTTTCCTGCCTATCTACCTGATTTTGATAGAAGGTATAGGTACCAAAAACACCCGTTGCAGCAACAGCGACCGCACTCACCACCATTATTACAAACTTCTTTTGACTCTCCTTACGCGCTTCATCACGCCAAGGCAGTAGATTTAATCCAGCCATTATAAAATCCCTCTCAGAGCTAAACCTGTCGATACCAACATTGCAGGGATATCGCTGGTAAAACGCGCTGGGTTGACACGAGAATTCAACACAACGTTGGAGAATGGATTAGCTAAAGTCGTGGCTACACCGGTGGCATCTTGAATTTGCTCATCGATACCAGGGATACTGGCGCAGCCGCCTGATAGTAGAATTTTGTCGACATTGCCTTGCTGCGTTGAAGCATGGTAGAACTGCAAGAAACGCTGAACTTGCCTAACCATGTTTTCACGAAATGGGTCAAGTACTTCAGGAATGTATCCCTCAGGAAGGTTACCGTTCTTTTTAGCTAAACCAGCTTCAGAATAAGGCAAGCCGTAACGCTGCATGATTTCTTCTGTCAGCTGCTTACCACCAAACGCTTGTTCACGCGAGAAGACAACCCGTCCATTCTCAAATACGTTAACACCAGTCATGGATGACCCAAAGTCAACCAAAGCAACGGTGTCATGTTTAACAACATCATCAACTAGCGTCGTGAATAATAATTCGATCGCGTGAGACTCAAGATCGACAACATCAACAGTTAAACCAGCCATTTCTGCTGCTGCTAGCCGGATCTCAACGTTTTCTGTTCTAGTAGCAGCCAGTAACACATCAACCATTTCTGGTGACTGCGCCGATGGCCCCAGAACCTCAAAGTCGAAGTTAACCTCTTCCATAGGGTAAGGAATGTACTGTTCTGCTTCGAGTGTAACCTGTGCTTCCATTTCAGATGCTGGAATTGAAGCAGGCATTGAGATCACTTTATTGATCGCCATTGAAGAGGGAATTCCCAGCGCGCAGCGACGCGTTTTAGTGCGACTTTGCTTAAGTACACGCTTAATCGCCTCACCAACAGGATCTGCTTCAACGATATCGCGTTCGTAAGCAGCACCTTCGGGCAGCGACGCCACACCATAGCTATCCACTCGATAAGTGCCGCCCTTCTGAGAAAGTTCGATCAGCTTGACTGCCGAGGAACTGATATCAATCCCCAGAAGACCACCTTTTTTATTAAATGAAAACACTAATTAGGTACCGCCATCTTATTTTTATTATTTTATGCTCACGACGTGGGTCGGAATCTATATTTATGTCACAATGGTAGCTACAACCATGAAATTAGTCTACCCTCAACCATCTGAGTGGGCTGCTCACTAGACAGACGGTTAAAAGATAAGCTATTTAAAACCCCTGCTACTTTAAAATTTAGACATGTCATATATTAAAAAAAAATCCAAAGCACCGCTAATTCAAACACATTACAAGAAAAAAAAAGGACTCTTCTCAAGGTTTTTTATATTCTTTTTTAAAAGCATTGTTTCGCCAGCAGTCGTTCTGTTTGCACTCGGTGCAACATTATTTACAGCATTATATTTTTACTACGAACCTGAACTACCAAGAGTCGCTCAGCTTCGGGGAACCCAGCTACAGCTACCCATACAAGTTTATAGCAAAGAAGACCAACTAATCGCTGAATTTGGACAATTTCGCCGACGCCCAGTAACGTATGACGAAGTACCCAAGGACATGATTAATGCTTTTGTAGCCATAGAAGATGCGCGATATTGGGAGCATCATGGTGTTGATTTACGCGGTATAGCCCGTGCGGTAGTGACGGCAATAAAAAACCGCTCAGTTTCACAAGGTGCCAGTACCATTACCATGCAAGTGGCACGTAACTTATTTTTAACGTCTGAACGCACTGCTGACCGTAAGCTTCGAGAAATGTTCTTAGCTTTTAAGATTGAGAAAGAGTTCTCAAAAGATGAGATTCTTGAACTCTACGTAAACAAGATCTTCCTTGGAAACCGTGCTTATGGCGTTGGCTCGGCAGCAGAAATTTATTACGCAAAAAAACTCGATGGTCTAACACTCGCGCAAATGGCAATGATTGCCGGGCTACCTAAAGCACCCTCTCGCTATAATCCTATCAGGCAGCCCAAGCGAGCTAAAATTCGTCGTGATTACATTTTGCAGCGAATGCATGAACAAGACTACATTAATCAAGCTCAGTATGATCAGGCTATCGCCGAAGATGTTTCAGCAAAGGTTTATCAAGTAGAAGCTGAGACATATGCACCTTACCTGGCAGAAATGGCACGTGCTGATGCGCTTGAGCGATATGGCGTTGAAAACATGTATACGTTGGGTCTAAAGATCTATACAACTTTGGACAGTGGCCAGCAAGAACTCGCACTTAAAACGGTACGCAAGCATTTAATTAGCTACAGCAAACGCCATGGTTATCGAGGTCCACTAGAAAAGCTTGACCTTGATATATTTGCCGATGCGCCTAGTCGCAGCAAAAAGCTCAAGACCTATAATGACTATCAAGAGCTAATTCCAGCAATTGTATTAGAAAGTGACAATGATGCCGCTCAGCTACAGCGCCGCGGCAATGACGAGCCGATTACGATTGCTTTGCCCGAGGTAAAGTGGGCTCGTCGCTATCGCAGTGAAAATAGACAGGGCCCGAAAATTAAGCGCGTCAGAGACGTGCTTTCTCCGGGTGATGTTGTCTGGGTAAGCAAAAACGAAGAAGCCACTTGGGAACTCAGCCAGCTGCCTAAAGTAACGGGCGCACTGACGGTTGTTAACCCAAAAGATGGTGCCGTTGAGGCCATGGTTGGTGGCTTTGATTTTACTTATAGTAAATTTAATCGAGCACTGCAAGCCAAGCGTCAACCAGGATCCAGCTTTAAACCCTTTGTCTATAGCGCGGCCTTAGCTACTGGAAAATACTCACCTGGTAGCGTAATCGAAGATGAGGAAATCGTTATCCCTGGCAGCACTTGGTCACCACAAAATTTTGATAAAAAATATCATGGCCCTACTCTGCTTAGGCATGCATTAAAGAAATCACGCAATATTGTTTCAATAAAACTATTGCAACAAATTGGTCTAGAGCACGCGACCAACTATGCCCGCCGATTTGGATTCACCGATCCAGCATTGCCACAAGATTTAACTTTATCTTTAGGTACTGGCTCGGTCACACCGCTTGAAATAGCGACGGCTTATGCGAGCTTTGCAAATGGTGGCTTCAAGGTTAATAATTATTTTATTCGTAAAATACTTGATAAAGATGACAGAGTATTGTTTCAAAACAGACCAGATACTGTTTGCTCTCAATGCCCCAAGCCCAAACTCACTGAGCTGGAAGCACCCAATATGCCAAGCACCATCAATGGCAACCCTGTTGCAAAACGTATTATTGAACCCTACGTTCATTATCAGATAACCAGCATGCTGAAAGATGTTGCGCGCGCTGGTACTGCCGCTAAAGCGACTAGGATCCTTAAACGCACCGATTTGGCCGGCAAAACGGGTACAACAAATGACCAGCGTGACTCTTGGTTTGCAGGCTTTACCCCAAGAAAAGTCACGACTGTCTGGATGGGATTTGATAATCTTGCCCCTCTTGGGCGAGGTGAAACAGCGACACGTGCAGCTCTGCCTTTATGGATAGACTTCATGCAAGGGGCCTTGAAAGGTAGCTCTGACGCAAAATGGCAGAAACCACCTAAAGGCATGGTCAATATTACAATTGATGCCAGAAATGGCTTTCCACCCTCAGAGCTGACCATTGCAACGCTCAATGAAACCGTCATCGAATCTCAGATTCCAACGGAAGAGGACCTTCTAGCCTATCGTGAGCGTCATCCGGAAGATTTTCTTTATACTGAAGAAGATAAAGCTCAGGAACGTCAGAATGTCCGCTTGAGGACAGAGTACCAACAACAGGTGGATAACTATAATCGCAGGGTCGACGCCCGCCAAAAAGAGTTGGCTCGCTTGCAATCTATCGGCAGCACTTATGTGCCAGCGCCACTCGCACCACCACCAGAAGTACCAGAATCGGTCGCTAAACTAATGGAACGAGACAGGCTTCGCGCACTGCACCAAGCGCAGCTAAATGGAAAAGAACCTTCTGAAGATGGGGCTACATCTTCCACAACAAACAATACTGTCGCTCAAAACCCTATGTCTCCACAGCAGCAAGAACTTAGCGAAGATCAACAACTATTGGAAATGATTAGATTGTTAAATCTGGATGCTGCTGAGAACTAAGAGGGTGGCAAGCCTAGTGGCGTGGGATCGGATTTTTGGAAATCATCTAAGCTTTATGGCCAAACTCATGAACACTATCGACCAGAACTTTCAAATGATCAGGATTAACATGCTGATGAATTCCATGCCCTAGGTTAAATACATGACCGGTAGGCTTATCGCCAAAGTCTGCCAACACACGTTTAACTTCAGCACGAATCGTTTCAGCATCACCATACAGTACAGAAGGATCCATATTGCCTTGCAGCGCAACCTTATCACCTACTGAAGCCGCAACCTCTTTAAGATCAATAGTCCAATCGACCCCTATTCCATCACAACCTGTTGCCGCAATCGATTCAGCCCAGCGCGCTCCATTTTTAGTGAATAAGGTAACTGGTACCTGCCGCCCTTCGGACTCTCGCTGCAAACCATCAACGATTTTGGCCATATAACGCAATGAGAACTCTTGATAGATATGAGGGCTAAGTGCGCCACCCCAAGTGTCAAACACCATAACTGACTGAGCACCCGCTGCAATTTGTGCATTAAGGTATAAAATAACGCTGTCAGCCAACTTATCTAGCAGTAGGTGAAGTGTTTTTGGATCACTGTAAAGCATGCCTTTAACTTTTGAAAAGTCTTTACTGGTTCCGCCTTCAACCATGTAGGTTGCCAGTGTCCATGGGCTCCCAGAAAAACCAATCAGTGGAACACTTCCATCCAGCGCCTTGCGAATCGTTCTGACCGCATCGGTTACGTAAGATAGCTCTTGTTCAGGATCTGGTATCGCTAGCTTATCAACATCCGCAAAGCTTTTGAGCGGCCGCTCGAATTTCGGGCCCTCGCCTTCCGCAAAATACAAACCCAACCCCATCGCATCTGGGATCGTTAAAATATCCGAAAACAGAATAGCTGCATCCAAATCAAAACGTCGTAAAGGTTGTAGCGTCACTTCACAGGCCAATTCAGGATTGGTGCAAAGGTCCATAAAGCTACCCGCTTGCTTACGCAGTTCGCGATATTCCGGCAAATAACGGCCAGCTTGACGCATAATCCAAACAGGTGTCGTATCGACAGGCTGTTTTAAAAGCGCACGGAGATAACGATCATTCTTTAGAACAGGAGAGGACATACGGAATAAGCACCTTATACAGCGTATCTATAAAGTAGAGCTATTGCAGGCAAGGAGGTATAAGTCGTGACACTGAGTGTGCCTAGCAACTAACTATTTAGAAGGAGCAATAGAGTTGATAGATATAAAATTTAACGGATTTTCGATGAAGATAGCATTTGCTGAACTGTAACCGTTAGCCATGGCACAGTTCAGCAAATTTGCCAATCAATAGAGACGCGTACGACGATTCAGTTCACGCTTTAGATTTTTGATGTTACGCTTAACCGCAGCCGCTTTTTCACGCTTACGAATTGAAGTTGGCTTTTCATAGAACTCGCGGCTTCTAACTTCCGCAACAACACCTGCTTTTTCACAAGTGCGCTTGAAGCGACGTAATGCAACTTCAAATGGCTCGTTTTCTCTAATCTTTACGTTTGGCATAAAATTCGATTTCTCAAAACAAAATATTCACTAAGTAGCCGAGCATTATACGCTGAGTTCTGGGTATTTAAAAAGTTGAAATTTCATTTAATTTGCTAAATTGACCAAAAAACAGAAACATTCCTTAAATAATTGCCTTGAAGCCTGACCCCGCTAGGCTAAAATACCAAGGAGTGTTAGTCTGCCCACGTAACATCTACTGATTATAGAAACAATAAATCCTATGAAACAATTACTCTTAACCTTCACATTAGCCTCACTAGCCTCCGCTTGTGCTACTTACAAACCTGTCATACAACAGGGAAACGCGTTAGAACAAAGCACTGTCTCCCGAGTTAAAGTCGGCATGAGCAAGTCAAAAGTCATTAGCACCCTTGGCTCACCATTAATGCAGGATGATTTCCGTGCCAATCGCTGGGATTATCTCTATTACTCGACTAATAGAGGCATCAAGTCAGAGCAAAAAAACCTGACTCTAACCTTCAGCGATGGCGTTGTTAGTAAAATCAACTAATTGCAAATCATGTGATAAACCCTTACCAAGCTAAACAAAAAGGTATCTGAAACGTGCGTAGAAACCCCCTACTCTATAGCAACCCCAGCGAAATCGAACAAATCCCTGCGCCAGCCTCGCCTCCCCAGAAGGAAGCTGCCGGCAAATCATCGTTCTTTTTTTATTTCATCATTTTAGCAAACTCACTGCTGGTGTTGTTTGTTCTGGGATTTATTTGGTTTTTATTCCTGAAGTCGCCAGATTTACAAATAAAAGAGATAAGCGACCGATGGCTTGGCACTGGCGAACCTACCAAACAAGCCCCGCAGACTATCGTTGCGCCTGAAATTCAAACTGAGATGATTATTAGCCCTACTCAACAAGAGAAGGATGAAACTCAACAAGCAAAGCTTAAGCAGATGCGTGAAAGAGAGGAACTCGCTGCCGAGAGAGTGCGCTTGGAAGCCATAAAAGCAGAAATCGAACAAGAAAAAACACGCGCTAATGAAGCACGACGGGCTATCGAGAGCTTGAAAAATCAGAAAAGTACTGTAAGCGATACGACCTCAGCAGCTACTTCGCCTGCGACTGAAGAAAACAATGCGGACAACGTTGCTGAAGAGCAGGCCGTTGAGATTGAACAAACTCGCATTGAAGACCTTACGACCCAGCCATCTGAAGCGCCTAAAATTGCAGAGGCGGTAACTGAGGAGAAAGCGGTCATTCCAAATGCCGCTAACGAACCAGCTGCTAATTCCACTAGCTCTCAAGTCGACCTCATTATGGAAGCACTGAAAAACCAGCAAACGCAAACTGACTAGTTGTAGTTTAAATCGGTATAATTTCTGCTAAAGTAGCATGCTAAAAACACATAATCATAATTTAATTTAGGGAATACAAGATGGCCAAAGGCATCAACAAAGTCATTCTGGTTGGAAATCTAGGTAATGATCCGGAAGTAAAGTACATGCCATCAGGCGGCGCGGTGACCAACATTAGCATCGCGACCACTGACAGCTGGAAGGATAAAACCAGTGGTGAACGTGTCGATAGAACGGAGTGGCATCGAGTTGTATTTTTTAACCGCCTTGCTGAGATTGCCGGCGAATATCTTAAAAAGGGTTCACAGGTTTACGTTGAAGGCGCATTAAGAACCCGAAAATGGCAGGACAACAACGGTCAAGACAAGTACACCACTGAAATTGTTGGTTCAGAAATGCAAATGCTAGGAAGTCGCAGCGGTGGCAGTGAAGGTTTTGATCAATCTTCGCCAAAACAGCCTAGTCAACCAGCACGCCCGAACCCCGCACAACAAAACAAGCCTAATCAAGCTCAACCTGCGCCTCAAAACTTTGATGATTTTGATGACGATATACCGTTTTAGCCTTCATACTTACGTTAAACAAATAAGAAATTAATAAAAAGCCCCTGAGATAGGGGCTTTTTTGATTCTGGCTTAGTGTTAGAATTAGACCAAGTGAATTAACTCATGGAGATGATATGCCGCACAGATCTAACCCTGTGATTGCCAAAAAAGGCCCATTCGTGATGGAGCTTGAAGCAGGTAAAAATTATTACTGGTGCGCTTGCGGGCGCTCTGAAAAGCAACCGTTTTGCGACGGCTCACACAGAGACACCGACTTTACACCAATCAAGTTCACTCCTGAAGAAACAAAAAAGTACGGCTTATGTGGCTGCAAACATACTCAGAACGCACCTTTCTGTGATGGTGGCCATAACAAATTAGACTAGATTGATTAGCCAAGTACAGATGGCTTTTCACTATTTCTTTTATAAAGTAAGGCAATATTACCAATACGCTGAATCAGTTCTGCTTTGTGATGCTGGGTTAAAGTATCAATTAACTCATTACGCTTGTCGCGATCCCCTACACCAACTTTGATTTTTACCAGTTGGTGGAAATCCAAAGCGAGCGCTAATTCCGTATGAATAGTCTCCTTCATACCTCGCTGCCCGACGGTAACGATTGGACTTAATTGGTGTCCAAGAGACTTCAATTGTTTTACTTGTTTAGTATTTAATTCCATCTGCGGATTGTATGACGTTATGGCTCGAAGCAAAAGCAGTACTCGCTGGTTACAAGAACATTTTGATGATGAGTACGTAAAGCGCTCACAAAAAGAGGGCTACCGATCAAGAGCGGTGTACAAACTTAAAGAACTTCAAGATAAAGACCGATTGATTCAACACGGCATGACTGTGCTAGATTTAGGCGCAGCACCCGGTGGCTGGAGCCAATACGCAGTAGAGCTAGTTGGAAAAAACGGTCGGGTCATCGCCAGTGATATATTGCCGATCGACCCACTACCCTTTGTCGAATTTATACAGGGTGACTTTACCGAAGAGCGTATTCTTAATGATATTTTAGAATTAGTCGGAAATGATAAAACTAATGTTGTAATTTCCGATATGGCCCCCAATCTAAGTGGTAACGATGCAATTGACCAACCCGGCTCTATTTATCTATGTGAACTTGCATTAGATATTTCCCGACGAATTCTAACGGAGAACGGATCCATGGTGGTTAAACTGTTTCAAGGGGCTGGCTCGGATGAATACCTAAAAGAAGTTAGACAAAACTTTCAGCAGGTGAAAATACGCAAGCCAAAAGCATCTAGAGCACGTAGCCGCGAAGTATATGTTGTAGCACAGCGTTATATTTCTACAAACTAGTTAGCAAGGTATGTCACATAAAGCATGTTAGAATAGGATTCATGTGATATCTGAATAGCTTATATAGAGGACTTTTTCTTGAGCGAATTAAACAAAAATATTCTGATGTGGGTGGTGATCGCTCTGGTTTTAATCGGAGTTTTCAGTAAGTTTCAAGAGCCTACATCAACATCCAACAATCTGGCTTACTCTCAGTTCCTTGACCTTGTAAAGAACAAAGAAATCCAAAAAGTTGAAATCAGAGGGCAGTCTATTGTGGGTCATACCAGCAATAGCCAAACGTTTACGACCTACGCGCCGCTAAATGACCCTAAAATGTATGATGAATTGCTAACTAATGGCGTTCAGGTTCAAGTAGACCCACCTGAAGGGAGAAATATTTTAGTTGATATCCTTATTAACACTATTCCCTTCCTGATCATTGTGGGTCTGTGGATTTATATCATGCGTCAGATGCAAGGCGGCGGCGGTAAAGGCGGCCCAATGTCATTTGGTAAGAGCAAAGCTCGCATGATGACGGAAGATCAGGTGAAGGTTACTTTTGCTGATGTTGCTGGTTGTGAAGAAGCTAAGGACGAAGTCTTTGAGCTTGTTGAATTCCTACGCGACCCTAGCAAGTTCCAAAAGCTTGGTGGAAAAATTCCTCGTGGTGTGTTGCTAGCAGGCTCACCCGGTACAGGTAAAACGCTACTGGCCAAAGCTATTGCTGGTGAAGCAAAAGTGCCGTTTTTCAGCATTTCTGGTTCAGATTTTGTAGAGATGTTTGTAGGTGTGGGTGCTTCACGTGTTCGTGACATGTTTGAGCAAGCGAAAAAGCATGCGCCTTGCATAATATTTATCGATGAGATTGATGCAGTTGGTCGTAAACGTGGCGCTGGTATGGGCGGCGGTAACGACGAACGCGAGCAAACACTTAACCAGCTCTTGGTTGAAATGGATGGCTTTGAAGGTACAGAGGGCGTCATTGTTATTGCAGCGACTAACCGTCCTGATGTACTTGATCCGGCTTTACTGAGACCAGGCCGTTTTGACCGTCAGGTTGTTGTTCCACTACCTGACGTACGTGGTCGTGAGCAGATACTTAAAGTACACATGCGTAAAGTGCCTCTAGGGAATGACGTGAGGCCAGCATTGCTCGCTCGCGGTACTCCTGGCTTCTCAGGCGCTGACTTAGCGAACTTGGTTAACGAAGCTGCGTTGTTCGCAGCTCGTAGCGAAAAGCGCACGGTTAATATGATTGAGTTTGAAAAAGCTAAAGATAAAATTATGATGGGTGCAGAGCGCAAATCCATGGTAATGAACGAAAAGGAGAAGCGCAACACGGCCTACCATGAAGCTGGGCATGCCATAATTGGCCTTAAAGTGCCTGACCATGACCCTGTTTACAAAGTTACTATTATTCCGCGTGGTCGTGCTCTCGGTGTGACGATGTTCCTTCCCGAGGAAGAGCGCTTTAGCCACAGCAAGGAATCTCTGGAAAGCCAAATATCGACCTTATTCGGTGGACGCATCGCTGAAGAAATGATCTTTGGCAAGGACAGCGTAACTACGGGTGCCTCTAATGACATCGAACGCGCCACTGCGATAGCACGCAACATGGTAACTAAATGGGGATTATCCGAAAAGCTTGGTCCCCTAGCCTACACCGAAGAAGAAGGTGAAATGTATTTGGGTGGCCCATCTTCATCTCACAAGCAGATGTCTGATGAAACTGCACAATCAATTGACTCCGAAGTACGCTTATTTATCGACCGCAATTATGATCGAGCAGAAACTATATTAGGCGAGAATATTGATACGCTTCACTTGATGGCAGAAGCACTGATTAAATACGAAACGATTGATAGTGATCAGATCGCAGAGATCATGAGTGGCAAACCTCCTACCCCACCAGCAGACTGGAGCGACGAAGATAGCCCTGAAGATGGTGGAGATGGCGGCGTAGCTATCGAAGAAGAGGCTAAAGACGGAGACGAAGTTGTTAATGCGGATCCAGCTAGTTCACATTAATAGAGAAAGTATAGGCGTGATCAACGTGTTGATCACGCTTTATTAACAATAGTTTTATTCACCATCTTATCCTAGAATATACATCTACTGATTATTCGTTACACCAAACGGTGTACTAGTTTATAGTCACTGGTAGAGCAGAATAAAAATAAACAAAACAAGGAATAGAGAAAATGGGCAGAAAGTATTTCGGTACTGATGGTATACGTGGAGAAATCGGCACCTATCCAATGACTCCAGATTTTGTTCTAAAACTCGGATGGGCCGCAGGCAAAGTACTCGCCACTCAAAAGAATCCTCTCGTCGTGATTGGTAAAGACACAAGAATATCGGGCTATATGCTGGAATCAGCATTGGAAGCGGGCCTTGTTGCCGCAGGTGTCAACATTCGCTTACTAGGCCCAATGCCTACTCCTGCCATTGCTTATTTGACAAAAACCTTCAGAGCGTCCGCAGGGATCGTTGTCAGTGCATCGCACAACCCATACCAAGATAATGGTGTAAAGTTTTTCTCAGCCAATGGTACGAAGCTTGACGATGAAACTGAGTTAGCCATTGAGAGCTTTCTTGAACAAGATATCGTGACGGTGAAGTCTTCTCAGCTGGGCAAGGTTGTTCGAGTTGACGATGCGGCAGGTCGCTATATTGAGTTCTGCAAGCGCGCCCTTCCACCTGAGGTTAATCTTGAAGGGTTAAAGATTGTTGTCGATTGCGCTAATGGAGCCACCTATCATGTGACACCGCATGTCTTAGATGAGCTTGGGGCGAATCTTATTACTGTCGCTAATTCCCCTAATGGAATCAATATTAATGAAGAGTGCGGTGCAACCTCTCTGGACATGCTTTGCAAGCAAGTTGTTTTGCACGAAGCTGATCTAGGTATTGCATTGGATGGTGATGGCGATCGTTTGATGATGGTCGATCACACAGGCGCTGTGATTGACGGTGATGAAATTCTAGCAATCATCGCAAAACATCGCCTGAAAAGTAAGACTGCGGGTAATGATGTTGTTGGAACTCTGATGAGTAACCTTGGGCTTGAACAATCCATTGAAAGGATGGGGCTAAGCTTTCATCGAGCCAATGTTGGCGATCGATACGTGATGGAAAAGCTAATAGAGCATAGTGGCTTATTGGGCGGAGAGTCATCGGGCCATATCATTATTCGCGATCGGATTGAGACGGGTGACGGGACAATTGCAGCGCTACAAGTGCTACAGGCAGTTATTGAAACCGGCCGATCATTGCATGAGCTGAAACACGTCATGACTAAGTATCCTCAAACCTTGATCAATGTTGATCTGAGTGGCTCAGTTGACGTTGAGAGAAACAGCCAGATTCAGCAAGCCGTTAAAAATGCCGAATCTCAACTAGGTGACCGAGGACGCGTTTTGTTAAGAGCATCAGGTACTCAACCATTGATCAGAGTTATGGTTGAAGGCCAAGATGAAAACGAAACCGCAATGTTAGCCAGTGGCATCGCTGAAGTGGTGACCGCACAAGCCGCAATGGCAATCCATTAAAAACTGAATACTCGCTAAGCGACTGAGACCAACTTTCTCTCAGTCGCTTAATGAGATCCATATCTTATTTAGAACATCCTAGAAATTCAAGAATGGCAGGCACCGCGCTGTGATCCAAAGCTACTAACACCTGCCACTTTAGATTTAGCGGTAGCTGTCAATACTAGGGCATGCACATACCAAATTACGATCCCCAAATACATTATCAACACGACTCACTGTAGGCCAGTACTTACTCGTGCTAGAAACGCCAGCAGGAAATACCGCTTGCTCCTGTGTATACGCCCTATCCCATTCACTAATTAAATCTTTAATCGTGTGTGGAGCATTCACTAGAGGGTTATCGTCAGCCGACCACTCACCTGAATGCACTTTACTAACCTCTTCTCTAATGGCAATCATCGCATCACAAAAACGATCCAGCTCAGCTTTGGACTCTGACTCTGTTGGTTCAATCATCAGGGTGCCTGCGACAGGAAATGACATAGTAGGCGCATGAAAACCATAATCCATCAGACGCTTAGCAATGTCCTCTTCTGAAATACCAGTGTCTGCCTTAATCGGGCGAATATCGATAATACACTCATGGGCAACACGCTCATGCTCACCTTTAAACAAAATCGGATAATGGCCAGTGAGCCGACTCATTATATAATTTGCATTGAGGATCGCGAGCTCTGTCGCTAGCTTTAGACCATTTCCACCCATCTGCTTGATGTAAGCCCATGAGATAGGCAAGATCGCCGCACTTCCATAAGGCGCTGCAGAAACCGCACTATTTCCTACTGCTTTATCATCAACCGCACTGACTACGTGGTTAGATAAGAAAGGTGCCAAGTGCGCCTTAACACCAATCGGCCCCATACCCGGACCACCACCACCATGAGGAATACAAAACGTTTTGTGTAAGTTTAGATGAGAAACATCAGAACCAAACTTCCCAGGCTTACACAATCCCACCTGCGCATTGAGATTGGCGCCATCCATGTAAACCTGACCGCCATATTGATGGGTAATTTCACACAGCTCAACGACGGCTTCTTCAAATACTCCGTGTGTTGACGGGTAGGTAATCATGACACTAGATAGGTTCTCAGCATTCTCCTGCGCTTTGGCCCGAAAATCATCGATATCTACATTACCATTGCTATCGCATTCAACAATCACAACTTTCATACTGGTCATCGCCGCAGAAGCGGGATTCGTGCCGTGCGCAGAACTTGGAATCAGACACACATTACGGTGCCCTTCGCCACGGCTTGCATGATAACGACTAATGGCAACCAGCCCAGCATACTCTCCTTGAGCACCGGAGTTTGGCTGGCTCGAAATTTCATCGTAGCCCGTAATTTCTGCCAAATACACCTCTAACTCAGCAATCATCTTACGGTAACCCACCGTTTGCTCTTTGGGTGCAAAAGGATGAATATCTGCAAATTCAGGCCAAGTAACCGGTAGCATTTCACTAGTCGCATTGAGCTTCATGGTGCAAGAGCCGAGAGGAATCATCCCGTGAGTCAGGGAGAAATCTTTATTCTCTAAGCGCTTGAGATAGCGCAACATCTCAGTTTCAGAATGATAAGAATTAAATACCGGATGCGTTAGATAATCAGTATCTCGCTGGTATTGCTCAGGAATAGCGACAGCCGCGTTCATGCACTCTGTATCCAAAGCGTCCAAATCTAAACCATGTGAATCGCCAAACATTACATTTAAAAGGCTCATCAGATCTGCGCGCGTCTTGCGTTCATCAAGACTCAAGCAGATTTTATCATCACCCAGCAAACGTAAATTAACTCCCGCTTCTAATGCCTGCTGATAGACACGATCCCGCTCGCCGCCAAAATTCACTGTCAGCGTATCGAACCAGCTGTCATTCTCTAATTGGAAGCCTTTTTGCCGGAGGGCTGTCGCAATCAGACTCGTCATTCGATGAATGCGTTGAGCAATTTGCTTAAGACGCTGCGGCCCATGATAGACCGCGTACAAGCCAGCCATATTAGCGAGCAGTGCCTGCGCAGTACAAATATTCGACGTCGCCTTATCACGACGTATATGCTGCTCGCGCGTCTGCAACGCCATACGTAATGCAGTGTCTCCTTTTTTATCAACCGATACGCCAATTAAGCGCCCCGGCATGGTACGTTTAAATTTATCACGAACCGCAAAAAATGCGGCGTGGGGACCACCAAAGCCCATGGGAACGCCAAAGCGTTGCGCCGAACCTAACACCACATCGGCATCCATTTCACCAGGCGCTTTGAGCAGCAGCAAGCTCATTAAATCAGTCGCTACACACACCAGCGCTTTTTGCTCATGTGCTTGGGCAATAATAGACTCAATATCACTAATTGCGCCCATAGTATCTGGGTATTGAACTAGCACTCCAAAGACTTCGTGCTGACTCAGCTCAGAGGCCACATCACCCACAATAAGCTCATAACCAAAATAATGCGCACGCGTTTTCAATACATCTAACGTTTGCGGATGCACATTATGATCAGCAAAGAATTTATCACTCTTAATCCGATTTGAGCGTTTACATAAAGCCATCGCCTCGGCTGCGGCTGTCGCTTCATCTAACAGCGATGCGTTCGCAATATCCATTCCCGTTAGGTCAGTGACCATTTGCTGATAATTCAGCAATGCCTCCAGACGACCCTGAGAAATCTCCGGCTGATAGGGCGTATAAGCCGTATACCAACCCGGATTTTCCAATACATTACGTAAGATAACCGGCGGCACTATCGTGTCGTAATAGCCCATTCCGATGTAAGAGGTAGCGACCGTATTTTGCTTCGCCAGCTCCTGTAAATAAGAAAGGGACTCCTGCTCTGAACACGCATCGCTCATGGCCAAAGGCTCATCGAGCAAAATCTTTGCTGGAACAGTTTGGCGAACCAACTCATATAAACTCGCCGCTCCGATTGTGTCGAGCATAGCTGCGACTTCGGACTCATCAGGCCCGTTGTGACGAGATATAAAGTCACCTTTTTGTTCAAGCGCTGTCAATGAATGACGTAGTGATTCGTTCATAATAAGAATGCCCCAAATTTTTTGCTTAAGCGTCTAAAGTCTCGGAATAACCATCAGCATCCATCAATGCTGCGATTTGCTCTGGCTGCTCTGGTTTCATACGAAACAACCAACCGTTACCAAACGCATCGGTATTAACTTGCTCTGGCTCATCTTCTAACGAAGCATTTACCGCAATGATTTCGCCTGATATGGGTGCATAGACATCTGAAGCGGCTTTCACCGACTCAACAACTGCGCACTGATCACCTGCGGCCAAGACCGAACCCTCTTCAGGCAATTCTACAAAAACTAGGTCGCCCAATAGTTCTTGAGCACTATCAGTAATGCCCACAGTTACCGTGCCGTCATCATTGCTCTGTAGCCATTCGTGTGATTTTGTGTATTTCAATTCTGTCGGTAAATTACTCATTGCGTTATCTCCATAGTTTTAAAAGTGTGTGTTTTATGACTCAAGTAGCGACTGGCCATTTCTCACAAAAACAGGCTTAACAACCTGCGCTGAAAGGCGTTTGCCACGTATTTCAACCTCACAGTGAGCGCCAATACCTTGAGGTACACGCGCCAATGCAATCGACTTGCCTAATGTTGGTGAGAATGTGCCGCTGGTAATCTCTCCTTCCCCAGCATCACAATAGATTCTTTGATGACCCCGTAACACGCCTTTATCAAGCAGCACTAAGCCAACGAATTTTTGCTTTACACCAGCATCTCGCTCTGCCTGAATGGCGACCCGACCAATAAAATCTCTATTAGCAGGCTCCCAAGCAATGGTCCAATTCAAACCAGAGACTAGCGGTGAGGTTGTATCATCCATATCAGAACCATATAGATTCATACCGGCTTCCAGTCGCAAGGTGTCACGCGCCCCCAAACCAACAGGTGCTACTCCAGAATCCAGTAGTCGACCCCAGAACTCGCCTACCTGCCCATTAGGAATCATTATTTCGTAGCCCGCTTCACCCGTATATCCAGTGCGCGCGACAAATAAATCACCGACACCGGCTCCATAAAAAACGCCTAGACTTTCTACCGTATTACGCTCTGACTCTGATAATAACGATTGAACAATATTAATTGCCTCAGGCCCTTGAACGGCAAGAATCGACAAGTCGTCACGCACCGTTAGATCCACTGAGTAATCAGCATTTTGTTTTTCTAGCCAAGCCAAATCTTTATCGCGCGTTCCTGCATTGACCACTAAACGGTAAAAACCATCATTGAGATAATACACAATTAAGTCATCGACAATCCCACCGTCAGGATTAAGCATGGCGCTATATAAGGCCTTGCCAGGCTGGGTAAGCTTGGCCACATCATTGGCCAACAAGTGCTGTAAGAAAGACTTTGCAGAATCGCCTTTTATATCAACAACAACCATGTGTGACACATCAAACATGCCGGCAGCAGTTCTGATCTGATGGTGCTCTTGAACTTGAGAGCCATAGTGAATGGGCATTTCCCAGCCGGCAAAGTCAACGATTTTTGCGCCAGCTTTAACATGATGATCGTAGAGTACGGTACGTTGTGGCATTGATATCAGTCTCCATAAAAAAAGGCGGCAGATGAAATCATCTGCCGCCCCTCTGTCCTGATACCTGAGATATTCCCCATCCACTTAGAAAGCAAATGAGTTAAACCCTTCGGTAGGTACTAATTTTTAGTACCGTTCTCCAGAGCTAGCACAAACTACAGTCCTTTTACCTGAGCGTTTCCGGGCGGATTTGCGTCTTCGGCGACCAGTTAAAATGGCACTCTCCTGTAAGCTGTCTTGCTAATGAGGTAAGTATACCTATGCTTTAAATTAATTAAAGCTTATTCATACGACTACTGGTTAAAAACTGTTTTTGGCTTCGACTCTTCTAACAAGCTCAATAAGCGATCAGCCGGCATATAACCAGGAATCAACTGACCAGACTCTGTTAATAGCGCAGGTGTTCCTGTAACACCTAAACCTTGGCCCAGTTCGTACTGTGCTTTCACAGGGTTCTTACACGTTTTAGATGGTACAGACTGCCTCGCCTTAGACTTTGTCATCGCCGCTTGCTGATCATCAGCACACCAAACACTAACAATTTTATCATAAGAAGGAGAGCCAACACCTGCGCGCGGGAACGCAAGGTATTCTACTGTTATGCCTTTGGCATTAATCTGCTCCATTTCACGATGAAGCTTGGCACAATAACCACAATCAATGTCCGTAAATACACGCAGAACATGCTTTTCATCTTTTGCTTTGAATGTAACGGGAGTCGTTGCAAAACTATCCACAATCTTTTTACGCACACCGCGTTGAGCAACTTCTGAAAGATTCTCACGTGTCTTGAGGTTTAGTAAATCACCACTAATGAAATGCTTACCGTCAGCGCTTAAATAAACAATCTCAGTGCCATACATTACCTGATACAAACCAGAAATCTGGCTCTCCGAAACTGAATCCGGTGCTGACTTGAAGGTCTTCAGCAATACATCGCTAAGGTTTTTAACTCTTGTTTCATGATCAATCGCCACTTCAGCAGACTGAGCCACACTACCTGCAAATAAGCTAACTCCCAGAGTTGCAGCCAAACATAATTTCTTAATCATCGTGATTTAACCATTGTTTTCTTCGAACATTAATAATTATACGCTGTCGGTACGCTGAATAGATGCTTATTTCATCCTCGGGGATGATGTTTTTGGTGCACTTCTTGCAGTCGCGCTTGAGCGATATGTGTATAAATTTGGGTGGTAGACAGATCACTATGGCCTAACAACATCTGTAAGACCCGTAAATCAGCCCCATGGTTCAATAAGTGTGTAGCAAATGCATGCCTTAAAGTATGAGGCGATAAAGCCTGTTCAATACCCGCAAGCTTGGCGTATCGTTTGATTAGATGCCAAAAGCCCTGCCGAGTCATTCCTGAGCCTCGCCGCGTCACAAACACGGCATCACAGACACCATTACCACGCATTAAATGCGCCCTGGCAATACTAAGATACTGCGTTACCCAATCCACTGCAACATCACCTAAAGGGACCATGCGCTCTTTATTTCCCTTACCAATGATTCTGACAACACCCACCTGTAAATTAATTTGCGACAACTCTAATGTCACCAATTCTGAGACCCGCAGGCCCGCAGCATAAAGCACTTCTAACATAGCTCTATCTCGCAACCCCAAAGACTGATCGACATCAGGCGCTTCCAACAAATCATCAACCTGTGCTTCAGACAGTGAACCTGGCAATAGGCGTCCAATGCGTGGGGCATCAATTAACGCTGACGGGTCTTCGCTAATTACCCCTTGTCTCAGCTGATATCGATAGAAACGGCGCAAACTAGACAATACTCGCGCCATAGTACTACTCTTAGCGCCATTTTTCCCACGAAAGGCCAGATATTGCTGCAACACTGCCGCATCAGCCTCCAATGGGCCTATTTGCTTTTCTTGATCTAGCCATATCCACCACGCCTTTAAGTCTCTCCCGTAAGCTTCCAAGGTATTTTGGCTCAACCCGCGCTCAGACCATAAGTCATCCAAGAAGTCATCAACTAACTGCTGGCTATGCATCAAGCACCACTAATCACTCTGTAGCCACTATCGCGTCTTCTGCCGGGACGCTAAAAACCACATCTCCCTTTACCTCCCCTTTACCATAATAGTTGACACGCTTTATACTTGGAAAAACGTCATGAAACGTTATCTGAATGAGACTAACCTTCTCGCATTTGAAAACATAATTTAATAAGAAATCACTGTGGCCATTCTTATCTCCGACCGAGTGAATATCTTTTCCATCAGTGGAGACAGCATCTTTAATCTCATCATGCTCATGATAATCTAGCATGTCTGACAGCATATCTGCCGCATGAGGCTTGCAGGAATCAGCAGGAACAAATTTGAATAGCTTGGGTATGGACTCCTCTTTGTAAAGCTTCTCGTATTGCTCAGTGACCCTCTCTTTCTTTTTCATTGATGTTGGAGAATCTTCAAAGCCAAGTAAATCTTTTGATGGCATCAGCATCTTGATGACTACAAACTCATCATCTTGTGCAATTGCGACTTCTAAGGTGCCATGCTTGTGTGGACCTTGTAGTGGTCCAGCCATCGCTGGCGTGATGAACAGCATCACTAAAAATATCATTATTAGTTTCATTATTAACCCCCATTGATATAAATTTTCATTATATTTTCTCTGCAAGCTGCAGCCCCCTACAAGATCTATTATTATAACTGCGTTTTACCACCGCCTAATTCATCTAAGGAACCTTACCATGTCACCGTTTCTGAAAACAGCAATTGAAGCAGCAAAAGCAGCACAGCAGGTTATTGAAAAATATTATGCGGGTGAGTTTGAAGTTGAAATAAAACCGGACCAGAGCCCTGTCACTATTGCTGACATTGAGACAGAAGAAACCATCAAGGCGATTATTTTAAGTGCCTTTCCAGATCACGGCTTTTTTGGGGAAGAGACTGGTAAGGTTAATCCTGACGCTGAATATAATTGGTTAATTGACCCAATCGACGGCACCAAGAGTTTTGTCAGGGGCTACCCATTTTTCTCCACACAAATTGCTTTGATGAAAGGCGATGAGCTTATTGTCGGTGTATCTAATGCGCCAGGCTTCAAAGAAATGGCCTACGCTGAAAAAGGTCATGGCGCCTGGCTAAATGGCGAAAAAATCGAAGTAGGAGATATAGCTGAGCTAAGCAAAGCGACGCTATCACTAGGCAACATTGCGTCCATAGCCAGCAAACCACATTGGCAGACGGTTGGTGAGTTGGTTCAAGAAGTACATCGGATTCGTGGCTATGGCGATTTTTATCACTATCACTTACTAGCCAGCGGCAAGATTGATCTAATCATCGAGTCAGACGTCAATATTCTTGATATCGCAGCCTTAGCGGTAATCATTAATGAAGCAGGAGGTTGCTTTACTGACCTTTCAGGCAATGCTTTAACCCTAGACACCACAACGGTGCTCGCTTGCAATCTTGCAACTACACACGAGCAAATATTAAATCGCTTAAATTATACTTAATCAGTACTGTCAGAGCTGCTGGTTTTCTTTTCAGTGGCTTTCTCGACTTTAGCAGCCGGCTTATCATCCGCACTACCTTTAGTTTTTTCAGTGCCGCTATCAGTTAAATTCCTCTTATCACCGCTCTTAAAGTCTGTTTCATACCATCCCCCACCACTTAAGCGAAAGCCTGCTGCCGTCACATTTTTTTTCAAAGCAGTCTTATTACAAGCTGGGCAAACTGATAGCGGGTCATCGCTAACTTTCTGAATAACCTCTTCTATGTGTTCACACTCTACACATTGATACTCGTAAATTGGCATGCTTTATAACTCCAAAATTTTGGTAAAAGTCCGTCTGGCGGATACTGATCTGAAGCATAGACTTTCGGGTTAACCTAAGCAATAAATTCCATTCCAGTCTTATCAAATCATGCTGGAATCTCCCAAAACAGACGTCCACTTCATTTGATTATATTTCCTGCGATATCTTCCAGAGACTGACCACACAAATGTTTTTCAGTACCGTTTGATAGTAAAGGCGTTCCATATTAATGCCCGCTGAATTAAATATAGCCCAACAATCAAACCAGCCCCTACTATTCAACGAGGATAGACAATGGAAAAAGTGTCAGCTCACTGGAAGAGCTCTAATATGGACCTAGGCAGCAACGTGACCAAACGCGCCTTTGACTGTATTGGCTCATTACTGCTAATAATAGTATTGTCTCCAATACTTATTGTTATAGCGTATCTCATTCACCGTGATGGTGGACCATCATTTTATAATCAAGAGCGTGTAGGATACGGAGGCAAAACCTTCAAATGCCTTAAGTTTCGCAGTATGGTTGAAAACTCTAAACAGCGTTTGGAAGAGGTGCTCGCCAGCTGTCCAGAAGCTCGCGCTGAATGGGAAAAGGATTTCAAACTTAAAAATGATCCTAGAATCACATCTATCGGTAGTTTCCTAAGGAAAACAAGTTTAGACGAATTGCCACAATTGTTTAATGTTCTCAAAGGCGACATGAGTCTAGTTGGACCGAGGCCTATCGTCGAAGATGAACTCAGGCGCTATGGATCATTAACTGGCAAGTACTTATCTACACGCCCAGGTATGACTGGCTTGTGGCAAGTCAGTGGTCGCAACGATACCACTTATAGAGAGCGTGTCAGCCTTGATTGCTATTATGTCGATAACTGGAAACTACATACTGATTTGTTTTTACTAGTTAAGACACTGACGGTTGTTTTTCATGGTCGCGGTGCTTACTAATAAATAGTCAGATGCGAGAAAAAATAATGTGACAGTAACAAGGCCCTGTATTCAACTGATACAGGGCCTTTTTGTTTTTCTTTCTGTTACGATATGGCGCATGAAAAATATACTCATTACAGGCTGCTCAAGTGGCATCGGCTACTGTGTGGCAAAGGGCTTGAAAGGCCGTGGATATCGCGTAATAGCTTCCGCAAGAAAGCCTGAAGACGTCAGTCGTTTACAGACAGAAGGCTTTGATACCTTGCTATTGGACGTTGCTGACTCTGAAAGTATTCAACAGGCCGTGCGCGCACTCGAAGCACTTTGTGAGGGCAAACTATATGCAATCTTTCATAACGGTGCATATGGCCAAACGGGCGCCGTAGAAGACCTGACTCGAAGCACTTTAGAAAAGCAGTTTGCTAGCAATGTATTTGGCTGGATTGAGCTCACTAACTTATTAATCCCGCTAATGCGCCAACAACCTTCGTCCAGAATAATTTTCAATAGCTCAGTACTTGGACTTATCGCACTTCCCTTCCGAGGCGCTTACAATGCGAGTAAGTTTGCGATTGAAGGCTTTGCCGACACGCTACGGCTAGAACTGCATCCGAGTAATATCGATGTGTGCCTAATTGAGCCCGGCCCGGTTGAAAGTAAGTTTCGCCAAAACGCATTAGCAGCACTTAGAGCCAATGTTGATATTGAAAATAGCGTGCATAAAAATAAATATCAGAAGCAGATTAAACGCATGGAAAAAGTTGGACCTGCCGCTCCTTTCACGTTACCTGCGGATGCCGTGTTAAAAAAGGTGATTCATGCACTAGAAAGTAAGCGCCCTAAGCCCCGCTATTACGTCACTTTCCCAACCTACCTTTTTGGAACCTTACGCCGACTACTACCGACACGCTGGCTAGATACAGTACTTCGTTACGTTTCAAAATCAGAAATGGAATGATATGAGCTACTTACGACACATACAGCAATGTAATCAATACCAAGAAGATCAGTTTTTGCCATTCTTTATTGAAGAGCAATGCTACGGTTTAACCCATAAAGACCACGCCTCTCACTTAATGCAATGGCCTGATATTTTCGAAGTTGATAATACCGGCTTACATCTTAGCCCAGCACTGGACACACCGAGTAAACGCACGAAAGCCGTCGAACCCGCTATGCGAACGCTCTATGAAACCGGTGTTATCGATTCATGGGTTGGTGAGCAATATAGCATCAGCGCTAAATTTAATGGCACATCAATGATGCTATTAGAGCGTGCAGCCGTGGCCTTTTTAGGGGTACAAGGCTATGGTATCCACCTCAATGGATTAGTACGTAAGCAGACAGGTATCTTTGTTTGGGTGGC
>Ga0114956_1000717_pt1 | contig 24909 bp, 20 predicted proteins | sample MaitaG_FD_87304 | JGI IMG/M metagenome (GOLD analysis project Ga0114956, IMG submission 87304) | Marine algal microbial communities from Maine, USA - Maine_Asex2 metaG | ecosystem: Host-associated > Algae > Red algae > Unclassified | place: Maine, USA | collected 2015-01-05
GACCTCAGTCCAGCACAAGACTGCCTAGAGAACAACTCCTCCTTGAACGAAACATTAGTATTTAAACCTCCCGCAAAAAACGGCCGGATCAACACATAGATTTTTGCAATGTATTTCTAAAAAAATATCTATTGGACCTATGGGCCGATTCTCCCGTATAGTTACGTGTAGAGAGAAAGTTGATGTGCCGCTAAACGGTAGACTTCTCTTGACTACTCTAACTTCGGAGGCTCTGAAATGAACATTTTGGTTGTAGATTCGCAAGGTCTTCTGAGCGAAAGGCAGACAGCCTACGCCAGAAATCGCTTGTACTTCTCGCTGCTGAGATTTGAACACAGAATCAATGGAGCGACGATGCACTTCGCTCGCCACGGCGAAAACGATTCGGTGCGATGTTACATCAATGTGAATATAGAAGGTTCTGCAACGGTCTCAATAAAGCGGACGGCGAATTCAACGAATGAAGTTGTGGCCTTCGCTGTTGACGCTATTGAACCCAAAGTTGCTTGCCGAGTTGACTGGAAGGCTTGGTTTAATGCGGACACCTTTGCGACATGGATGGTTTCGATCAGCCAGCGATGGAGATCGTGGGTTGGAACAAGCGCACATCCACCGACCAATTCACAGCCAATCTCGTTGCGGTCACCGAATGTGTGAGGACCAATGAATACTTGCAAATCGAACGTTTTTTGAACCGTTCAACAACGTCCAATTCTGCCGCGTAATGTCTGGCAATGCTTTGAGACGTATCAGATCGTGAAACTTTTTTATTCTTAAGACTTAACTGACAAACGGAGACTCTTACCGATGAAGATAGTTTTAAACAACAAACAGCGATTGCTAAGCACCGATGCGAGTCTAAGATCCGAATCTCGAATCAACGCTTCGTTCGCTAGATTCAGTGATAACGTGAAGGCAATTGAACTTACCGCTCGAGATGTTAACGGACCAAGAGGAGGCGTCGACAAAGAATGTCGCGTGCTGGTCAAACTGAAACGAATGCAGGATATCGTGGTGACAGCGAAGGATGAATCTTTGTCGAAGGCGATTCCCTGTGCGATCGACCGTGCTGCTCGTTCCGTGGGACGCGCTATAGAACGCCGCGGCGTCCGAGCGATTCGCGGTTCCCAACGACTCGCCAAATTCAGTTTCGATATGTAGCAGAGGTGTCGTCGGTGTAACTATCGCTTAGCAGCAACCGGCGACTGACTCGGTAGAAAGCGGAGAGGCTGATCTGTGATTGGGGCAGCGGGCGACTAATGGGCCTTTAGCCAATTCTCGCCCACGCCTGTCTCAACCACGATCGGCACCGACATCGGCAGCGCCGTTTGCATCGCCTCGGTGATTGCCGGTACAACGGAATCCTCTTCCGATTTAAGCATATCAAAGACAATTTCATCATGAACCGTCAGTAGCATCTTCGTCGCAAACCCACCTTCTTTAAGCACAGCCGCGACGCGAATCATCGCCAACTTCAACAGATCGGCAGCAGTTCCCTGGATCGGGCTGTTCATCGCCAATCGCTCGGCCGCCCGTTGCAGCGATTTATTCCGCGAATTGATATCTCTTAAGTACCGCCTCCGCCCCGTTTGCGTCACCACGTAACCGTTGTCCTTGGCGAAGTCGATCGTTTTATCAATCCAAACCTGCACACCGGGATGCTTCTCGAAATAGTTCTCAATTAAATCGTTGGCTTCTTGGCGCGGAATATTCAAACGCTGTTGCAAACCGAACGCTGAGATGCCGTAGATAATTCCAAAGTTAACGGTCTTTGCCTTGTCACGCATCTCGCGCGTCACGTCCTCGGTGTCGACCTTGTAAACCTTCGAAGCGGTGGATGTGTGAATGTCAGTGCCCGATGTAAACGCTTGGACCATCGTTGGATCTTGGCTAAGTTCGGCCATTATCCGCAGTTCAACTTGAGAATAATCCGCCGAAAGAATCAGATGATCAGCGTCGCGTGGCACAAACGCGGCTCGAATTTCGCGCCCGCGTTCTTTGCGAATCGGAATCGTCTGCAAGTTCGGATTGTTGGACTGTATACGCCCCGTCGCTGTCCACGTTTGGCTGTAGTGGGTGTGCAAACGTCCTGTCTCTGGGTTAATGCTGTTAGGCAACTGATCGACGTAAACGGACTTGAGTTTCACAGCGTTGCGATATTCCAGCACATCGTAAACGATCCGGTGATCCGGAGCCAATCGAATCAGTTCTTGCTCACGTGTCGAATATTGTCCGGTGGCCGTCTTGCGTGGGTTGTCGACCAATTGCAAATCTTCGAACAGCACCACGCCTAACTGCTTCGGACTGTCGATGTTGAACTCCCTACCTGCCGCAGCGTAGATATCTGTCTGCAACTGATCAATTTCGACATCTAGATTTTTCGAAAACATCGCCAGTGCATCGGTATTGAGCCTAATCCCTTCATACTCCATATCAACCAACACCGGCACCAACGGACACTCGATCTCATAGCACACCTGCGCCACACCGCGTTCTTCGATATCCGGACGAAGTTTCTCAGCCACCTGCAGCGTGATATCCGCATCCTCACCGGCATACTCAACCACGTCAGCAACAGGAACATCTTTCATATTCTTTTGATCTGGACCTTTGGGTCCGATCAATTTACTGATGGGAACAGGACGATATCCCAAATACAGCTTTGCCAGATAGTCCAATCCGTGGCTCATCTCCGGCTCCTTCATCGAATGGGCCAGCATTGTGTCCATCAACGTGCCACGGACGTCGATCCCATGCCATTTCAACAACGTGATGTCGTATTTCAGATTGTGGCCAATCTTTTCGATCGAATCGTTTTCAAACACGGTGCGAAACTCTTCCAACACCGCCTGTGCTTCTTTTTGATCTAGCGGGCAGGTGACATAGAAGGCTTCACCGGCCTTGAACGAAAACGCGATCCCCAGCGGATAAGCCTTGCGTGGATCGAGCCCCGTTGTTTCGGTGTCGAAACAGAATGCCTTCTGCTTCAACAATTTTTTGATCAGCGCGGCACGTTTGGCTTGGTCGCCTACCAGATGGTACTTGTGCGGCACATTTTCGATTGTTTTTTCTTGAACTTCTTCGCCATCAAACAAGGACGATTGAATTTCCTTTTCACGTTTCTCACGCACCACTGCCGCACGACTTGGAGCCGATGAGAAAGATTTTCCAAAAATCTTGCGCCCCAACGAATCGAACTCTAGCTCCGACAATAACGCCTTCAACTGGTCCGCGTTGGCATCCATCATGACGAAATCACTAAATTTTAGACCATGCGGCACATCGGTTTTGATCGTCACTAATTCTTTGGAAAGTAGCGCAATGTCGTGGCCTTGCTCGACCCGTTCCTTCTGCTTGCCCTTGAGCTGATCGGCGCTGTTGACCAATTTCTCAACGGAGCCAAATTTTGCGATTAACTTTTGAGCCGTCTTTTCGCCGATGCCATGGATTCCGGGCACGTTGTCACTTTTGTCGCCCATCAACCCCAGAATGTCGATGACCTGATCCACGCGTTGGATCTGCCATTTCTCCAACACTTCGTCAACGCCCAGAATCTCATAAGCGTTGCCTTGCCGACCCGGTTTGTAAATCTTGATCCGGTCGCTGACCAATTGATGGTAATCTTTATCGGGAGTCACCATAAAAACGTTATAGTCCTGTTCCGCAGCCTCAATTGCCAACGTCCCAATAATATCGTCGGCCTCAAATCCCGGTGTGCGAATGACAGGAATATTTAGCGCCTCCATTAGCCGATCCACCAACGGAATTTGTACCGCGATGTCTTCGGGCAGCGCGTCGCGCTGAGCCTTATACTCGGGGTAAGCTTCGTGGCGATGCGTTGGATCACTGGTGTCAAATGCAATCGCCAAATGCGTCGGTTTCTGGCGTTTGATCAAATCAAAAACCGTATTGGCCATCCCAAACACACCCGACGTGGGGACATCGCCGGAGGTGAAACGCGGGCTGCGAATGAGTCCAAAATGGGCGCGATAGATTAACGCCATCCCATCCAAGAGGTACATTTTTTTCGGTTCAGACGCCGAGAACAAATCTGGGCCTGAGATAGTGGTCGCTTTTTTCTTTGCCATACCCTATAGCGTATCAAAGGCGGTCAAGAATCTCCACCGACACTCGATCACACACCATCATTCCGCCGCGCGTCAATCGCAACACGCCCCCTTGGTCGGTCGCCAAGCGATTTTCCAACATCGTTGTTCGAAATTCACCCAGTAATTCGTCCGCCGTGAACCCAGTGCTTTTAAAAAAATTAGCGTTATTAACGCCATCGTTCTGCCGCAGGCCAATGGCTAACCGTTCTGCCGCCGCAGCACGTCGATCAAGCCGCTCAAACTCGGCCACCGGCGATTGGTTCATCTCAATTCGTTTTAAATAGTACATCGTAGAACCATGATTGGTCTCGCGCATCCCGTCCACAAACCGCGACGCTCCCGGGCCAAACGCAAAATAAGGATCGCCACTCCAGTACCGGAGATTATGCCGGCAACGAAAACCAGCTTCTGAGAAGCTGGAAACCTCGTATTGGCTCAACCCAGCTTCTGCAATCCGATCGAGCGTATACTCGTACATTGCGGCACAGAGATCCTCATCCGATTGTCGCAGATCGCCTTTGCTTAATCGGTTCCAAAACTGAGTTCCCTTTTCGAAGGTCAGCTCATAGGTTGAAAGATGATTGGGCTCAAGCAACAGCGCGGCGTCCAAATCGGTGTGCCAGTCTGTGAGAGTCTCATCGGGAGCCGCAAAGATCAGATCCATCGAAACGTTGTCAATCCGCCGTCGAATCTCATCCACCGCGTCAGCCACCGTTTGGGGCGTGTGGTCGCGTTGAAGTCGTTTCAACTTCGATTCGTTGAAGGACTGCACACCCAAACTAATCCTATTCACGCCCGATCGTCGAAACAGCGCAACGCGATCCTTTGTAATGTCGCTGGGATTGCACTCGACGGTAATCTCCGCGTCAGTCGTGAAATCGAATTGTGAACGGACGATTTTAAACAATCGCTCAAAATCATCCGGCGGCAAATGACTGGGCGTGCCTCCACCGAGGAACAGCGTGTCGATCTCATAGCTCCGACCGAGCCACTGAATCTCGGTCTCGATCGCGGCCAAAAATCTTTGAATTAAATAATCTCGATCCGCGACGACAGAAAAATTACAGTAACCACACCGATGCCGACAAAACGGAACGTGAATATAGACGCTACGAGGGGATTGCTGCTGAGGCGCGAAGGTTTGAGATACTGAAGTCATGAATGATCCATTGTAGCCTTTCGCTCCGCGAAAGTGAGTTCGCGCGCAACAGCGCTTGAGTGCACTTTCGCGGACCGAAAGACTACAATCGCACAGCGAGAGGCTACAATCGCACAGCGAAAGGCTACAATCGCACAGCGAAAGGCGACGTTGGTTACACCCAAACCTTCAACCGATCACCCAACATATCCGGCAGCGTCTTTGCCACGATCGATTCAGCTTGTCGTTTTGAGTACCGCGTGCTGAAGTGCCCCGCAATGATAACTTCGTTGTTAAACCGATCTGCGCGTTGGGCAAAATCATCCAAGTGCATGTGACCGTTCTTGTGAATCAGATGCTGGCGATGATCAGGCGCAATAAACGTCATCTCGGTAATCAAAATCTTGGCATCGAAAAAGATCGGGTTGTCATCCAACCCCGCCGGCGATGTATCTCCGGTGTAAGCAACGACTGGAATCCGCACCTCGTTGGTAATCTCAGTACCGGCCAGCTTAAGATCACGGATCTCTTCGCCTGATAGCTCCGTGTACTCGGGCTTCAGCTTTTTACGTCGTTCGAAAATCACGAATCCATAACTGGTAATCGTGTGCTTTGTCTTAAGCGGCTTCATCACCAACTCGCGAGACAATTCAAACTCCTGATCCGCCTCCACACCGATCAATTCGCAAGGCAGTCTCCCTCGATCCAAACGTTCGAACGAACGCAACATGTTGCGTACCGCATCAACCGCATTACCGGGCAGATAAATCGTCGGTGGCTCCATCTTCATCATCCGGCGGCGCGCCACATATTGCGGCAGCGCGGCAATGTGATCCAAATGCGTGTGTGAAATCATCCATGTTGGAATTCCCATGAAATCCCAAGGATGAGCCCCCATGTCGAAACCAATTTTTAGCTCTGGAATTCGCCAGTAGGATTGCACCGCAGCACGAGCATAACCTTCCACCGTCAAACCTTCGTGCGTTAGCGAAATTACCGGCGCGTTGTCCAGCATATATGTCCGGTCTTTACTCAATCGAATCCTCAATCCCTGTTAACATTGGACGTCTCAGCGCGGGCTGACAGTATATTTCAATTCCGCGATCAAATGTTACAGACACACAAAAAGAGACAATGTTCGCGAACTCCTTTTCATATCGCTCTACTACCCGATCTACTACCCGATCTACTACCCGACCTACTACCCGATCTACTGCCCAACGGCCGCATCTTTGATCCGATAGATCGCCCACACGTTGCCATCAGGTCCTTTGTACTCCTTAAGCACGAACTTTCCGGTGACCGCCACGGGTCTGACGGTATAGTCGGTGGTTTGGTCCTTCGCCAGTTTTACAACGACACAATCAAACAGCGCCGCACCAGGACCAAAGCAGCACTCCTTATCGTCCCGCACGAAGATAAAGTTTTTAAGTCCACGCTGTTTGAAACTTGGCCTAATATAGCCACGCAATTTCACATCCTCACCATCCAATCGGCGGACCTGTTCTGTCAACATCGATGGAGAATACGGCTCGTCTTCAGGTATGTCGAACTTGATGTGATCGAAGGTGATATCGAACTTCCCATCCGCAGCACGTGTCAGCGAATCGTCGACCGTCTGACCACTGAGATTGAGCCGCTCAGATTCAGCATCCGAGATGACTTTCTCTTCCGGCGGTGAATCTACCGGCGTTTTTTTAAAACTTTTTTTAAAACTTTCTTTAGACTTTCCTTTGAGCGTTTGCTCACCATCGCCTACCGGTGCTTCGGCAGCCTCTTCCTCGCCCACATCCGCCTCGGCCGCCTGACGCGCGATTTCATTGATCGCCTCTTCATCACGTTGGCTGATGGGGTCATTGCGTGGTGGCGCGACTTCCGCAACGTGTTGATTGCTAAATCCAAAGAATGCAAACAACCCCAGCCCTATGATGACAAAAATGGCGGGAAGAAAGTTGTGTTGTGAGACTGCCATCGATGTGTCGTGAGAATTTCGTTGCTGAGTTATCCAATCGCGGCATGCTACCGAACGTAGTTCGCGTCGATCTCGTAATAGACGCGCGGGATCTCTTTTTCATCCGGAGCGACCGAATTAGGATTAAGCCGAAACACCCCACCGATGCGTCTCAGCCCGTAGCTGTAGTTCACCGTTTCGTCGATCTTAATTTTCACCGCAATCACATCGGTGATCTCGGGCGAACCGCCAAAACAGCAATCACCAAAATCGCCCACCATGATAAACTTGTCCAACTTCGTCTTCTTACCCGATGGAGGACGGACGTAACCTTTGATGAACACCTGCTTGCCGTCAAACTTCATCGCCTTCTCAGAGAAGGGAAGGCTAGTCTTTTTATTGGGAGCGAGATCGCGAAAAGATATCCGTTGATAATTCTCCGGCACTTCGGTCGCGTAGATAATTGCGTGCATCGAAACGCTGGCGACTAAAAACAATGCACAGATTATCAGCCCGACCATCGCCGGTTTCTTACCAACCAGTTCATTTGGGTATCGGCGAAAGTTTGCCATCGCCACCAAACCAAACCCAACGCCTAGAATCGGCAGCAACACGAACACTTGAGCCATAAACGCAGAAACGCTCAGCACCGCAAACGCCAGACACGCCACGGCAGCTTTGCTGACCGAACGATATTGGTCGGTATTTGAAATAGATGCTGGAGTTGACATTTTTGGAGAGTTCATAGTGTTTCAGAAGATGGACCTGCAGCCAAACGTTGGATCGGGATCTCGTCTTATATCATCATAGTCCGATTAACAAACTGAACGATAAAGCATCCAGCAATTTAAAAAATCAGCCGTTGAAAAGATCCGCTGACCACCGACCACAATAGTGCAAACAGCACAATCGAAACGACCAATGGAATAAAGATGATCTTCAACACAAGATATGGCACCATCGCGGCGACCGGAGGTTTGCCGACTATCTTTGAGCTGGAGGTCTGAGCCACGTCTGAGGATGCCGCAACGTCGGTTTCTTGCAGGATGTTCACCGATACCTCTGACGCAATTTGGTCAGTAGGTTTTACCTGTTTTTCCATCGGAACTTTGTACACCGTCACCGGAACTTCAACTGCCGGTCCGCTGGTGGCAGAATTGGCGTCGTCCAATTCAGGTTCTTCCTTCGCGGCCGTCTCCTCCATTTCGCTTTCCGATACGACGTCTTCCTCTTCCTGCGCGTCATCGTCATCAGCATCGTCATCAGCATCATCATCATCGTCATCAAATCCTTGGCCGAACAGATTGGCTCTTTCAACGGACGCGGGGTCCAGCTTTTCCAATTCCGCCAGATGCACTTTGGCCTCGGGCAGTGGACAGGCAATCAAGTACGACACGATGGGGACACGCAGCCAACGTTTATCGTCATCAGATTCTTTGAACATGGATACCAATTTATCCATCACCGACCAGTCTTCCCAGCGCGCTAAATCTGGGATAATCAAATCCGCCATCTTGGGCCGGTCCAACAATGCTCGAATCGCAGCAACGATCTTTTCTTTGTCGATGAACTCAACTTCTGTCGCGTGGAACCTCAGCGCCGAAACGGCACCCATTGTATCGGTGAACTCCGATTTTTCGTTTCGTAAAAATTTCTCTTCGACCAACGTCACACCAGCATCCCCTTTCAGGCAAAGATAGCTGGCCAGCAACGCATCGAGCCCGCGCAGGTTCGACGTTCCACCCGCGACGATCATCTCCTCCATCTCTTCGGCTTCGGCTTGGGTACCACAAACGCCCAGCATCGTGAGATACAATCGCCTCCGGTTGATCGCCAGTTCGGGATCTTTCACCCAATCCATCAACTGTTGGCGATCCATACGATCTTTCAGATCAATCAGATCTGCGTAAGGTGCTTTGGCGAATTCATCGTAAGCGTCAAATGCAATCGAATTTACTTCGTCTTCAAAGTAGTCTTGAAAAAACGCCAATCGGTCAGCCCCTGACTCGGGCAGCGTTTGAATATCTGTCAGATACTGAATCAGCCGATCCGAGGCCTTAATTGGAGTTGTCCAGACAATCGACGGGGGATCAACGCCCATCACCAAAAACTCTTTGCCCGGTTTGTAACGTCCCACTAAAAGCGCTTTAAATTCCATCCCCACGTCGACGAACTGCTTGCCTTTGAGCACATTGGTGATTTCGAAGGTGGCACGCGGTAGATCAGATCCCGGCGTCTCAGGTAAATCCGGAACCTTTAATAACTTCGCCGCTACTACCACGTCTTGGCCGCCCAATTGATCGGTGAAGGTCATCGCCACCGAAGTGCAGAAAGGACACGCCAGCGCAGATTTACTCGTCCCGCCTATAAATGTTGAAATGACCATGCTGATGGTGACCAGCATAATGAACAGAGGGCGATGGGATCGCTGACGAATTGGGACAGATGTATTCACGACGATTGGGATAAGCCCATCAGCCTGAGGAAGAAGAGGTTTGGAAACTGGATTTTATCCCAGCTACGGTAGAAAATTCAACGTCGGTTCTTTGTTTATTTACTGATGAAGAACCGAATTTGTTCGCTGATCGCGTCAGTTTGACGATTAAAGTCACGAATATCGACACTTGCGCCCCCGCCAGCACAAACTAGGCGGCGACTGCCAGACCGAGTTGCTGCCGGTAAATCTCAGCAAGACAAAGACTTCTCTATCCTGGACACCCGAATGGAATTCGTATTCCACACATCCCGTAATGCTTGAAGATGACAGATTATTGACAGAAGTGATATTCGCAGTCCCCGCGTGACCAATAAGATAGAAAGTTAGTCTTATTTTCTTCACAAAACGATCATAAAAGCATTAAGCTTATCCGTTCTTATGCTTTAACTTTTCGATTTTATGACTGGAGTAAAGATGCAACGTTTCAGATCTTCCTTTTCACTCTGCCTCTTGGCATTCACCATTTTCTTAACTGCCGCAGCTAGTTCGGCTCAAGCTCAAGTGCAGCGGTTTGACAACGCCAATGACTGGCGAGCCGCAATCACAGGAGTGGTTTCTGACGGTCTAGGCGCCCTGACGGTTGTTGACGACACCACGACGTGTCTTGAACTTGATCCTGCTCTCGGACAATTCGAGGGTTTTCTTCTCCAAACAAACACCTTTTTCCCTCCAACAATCTCACTGTTCGATGGTGATACATTGGTTCAAACGGTGGCGTTAATGGCTGGGGATAGTCCCTTCGACTTAGATGACGGATTCTCTTACGGTTGGATCAACACTGACGAATTAGAGGTGACCAAGATCGTCATTGAAGACAACACCCCTGGCAGTTTGATCATTAACACTTTCGACATCTCTACAATTCCCGATGTTGTTGAACCACCTGCTGAAACTTGCTTCGATGAACTTGGCGCTGTTAAATCTGAGATTGAGGCATTGTTGGCAACAGCGACTGGTGATGATGCATTGTATTTGCAGTGTGCTTTGAATTGTATTTGTTGGACCCAGCAAGATTGTTTTTGGGTGCAACCCTCCGGCGATCGACTTTCGGTTTATGGAAGTTCAGTCTTTCTCGCTAACGCCTATACAGTATGTTATTTAGAACGAGTAGCCGATCCACAATCAGACGTCATTATCGACCAATTATTGGATGTGCTCGAATGCATTGTCGACAAAGAAATCGAATACGCGATTGCCAATGGCGGAACACAATGCTACATCGATCGTGCTGCTGACTATGCGGAATTAGGTGACATCATTGATGATGACTTCGACAATCAAGTCATCGCAACACTTGCCTATCGACTCGCTTGGTTGAACGCTTACTATTCAACTTACTAAGTGTAAACGAACTAGTCGCTCGACTTTCTAGGTTCGTTTTTGACCAAACGAAACTAACGTCGACCTGTCAAATGATTAGAGCCAGCCTAAACAAAGGCTGGCTTTTTTGTTGCTGGGATCATCTTATCAATCGCACGATTTTTCAACTTCCCTAAACCGATTCCTCAAACACAGAAGCGTACTTTCCATGCTCTTGAAAGTACTCCAACAGCACCAGAAAAAAGCCGCTACTGCCCAAGGTCGCACTATCCCCGATCACGATCAGTTTGCGTTTGGCCCGGGTGAGCGCGACGTTCATGCGGCGCTCATCACCTAAGAAACCAATCTCGCCTTTGCCATTGCTGCGGACCGTGCTGATGATAACGGCTTCTTTCTCTCGGCCTTGAAAACCGTCTACCGTATCCACCTCAACCGACCCCGCGCCGGCCGTTTGGGCCAATTGATCGCGCAGATATCGCACTTGAGCCGCATAGGGGGCGATCACCGCAATGCCCAGTGGATCCACTCCCGAATCAACCAGTTGACGAACTTTCGTCACCACCAGATGCGCCTCCTGAGGATTGAATTTGCTCAGCCCTTCGGTTTCAACTTCTTCATCCCACCCTGCTCCGGCGCTGTCGATAAACTCAATCGGGAGTTTCGTCAGCTCATTCGCTTGCACGTTATCAAAATCCGTTAACAAGTGATCCTGTACAGAATCGTGTGCGATCAATTCATTATCGTAAAAATGTCCCGAGGAGAAATTCATGATGGCTGAGTTCATCCGATACTGCACATCCAGCATGCGATGAATCTTTTCGCCATAAATCCCGACCAGTCGCTCTAGCAGACTCAACGCAAACCCCTCGCTCGCAGCCTCACGGCTGAGCACCGTCGGCGGCAGTTGTTTGTGGTCGCCGGCCAACACAATTTTATCAGCCTTAAGAATCGGCACCCAGCAACCTGGTTCGGTGCTTTGGCAGGCCTCATCAATCACAACCATGTCGAACCATTTGTCTTGCAACAAATCTTCATTAAACGTCGTTGTCGCGCAAATTATTTTGGCGCGGGAAAGAATCTGCTCGATGGCTTGCTGCTCCATCAACCGCGCGTGCTTCTTCAATTGCTTTGCTTCGTCACGCAGCGCCGCTTTTTCACCGCGCACCGGGCGATGCCGCGTCCACTTGCCGGCTTTCTTGAACAGGATTTCGGCTTCGCGATACATCTCGCGAACCACCGACATATTCTCATGCCGTTCGGCCAGCCCATCGAGCGTATAAGGTCGCAGGTCTTCTGCAACCCGCGCGGGGTGACCGATGCGTACCACCTTCTGCCCCATTGCGACCAACCGCTCCAGTAAGTTATCGACAGCGGTATTACTAGGAGCACACGCCAACACCTGCTGCCCGCGTTGCACCGCTTGCAAAATCAATTCGACCACCGTCGTTGTTTTGCCTGTCCCCGGCGGACCGTGAATGATTGCCAAGTCGTTCGCCGAAAGCGCGAATCGAACGGCCTCTTGTTGCGATTCGTTGAGCGCCGTTTGAAATTCAAATTCTGGCGGAGCCGGATGGAAAGTGGGTGCGGCAACTCCCATCAAAATATCCCGGAGCTTACCCAACCGGCCACGCGAATCCTTCGCCATCATGATCGCCGCCAATTGGCGCTGACGCGTCACTTCGTCAGCGGTCAGATCGATACGAAAGTTGTCACCATCAGGCCAGCGATTGAGCGCGACCTCCAAGGAATCCTGCGTGCGTTTGCTGACGACGCCCTGTTCAGATTCTCCATCATCATCGCGATGACGCGAAACGACCACTGGGGAACCGACCCGCAAACGATGCCACGGCATCGGGTGGCTGGGCTTGCGTTTTTTGAACGTAACCAGTGTTCTCCCGCTCAATCCGCTGCGGTGATCAGCGATGGACAAATCGACGATCGTTTCACCGCCCTTTTCGGGATCCTTAAGCTTCATGCGCTGACGACGCTGAGCCATCTGCTGAATCTCGGCTTTAGACTCCATCGCCAGCCACTGCGTCATCTGGACGAAGTGCGAATCGGTTTCGAGATCAGGAAGCTTCTTACGTCGACGGGATGACATAGGGCGTGTTCAACTGGCGAAGGAGTGATATGAGGCCTTCTATCCTATCGCCAAATCCACTCAGCCGTCAGGCTGATACCACGTAGGATGGAATTTCATCCCGTCCACTAAATCCAACAGGGCGCTGAACCTCAACTGAACACTAAGGCCCAGTTTTAGATGTGCCTTCAAGAATTGAACTTTTGTTCTAGTTGTTCGGAAACTTAACGTCCTGAAAAACGTCCCGCAGCGACAGCATTAAATCAAGCGCAAGCAACGGCACGCTTTGTTCCAAACCAACATAAGATCTCCGCTGAAAATGCCCGTCTTCGCCACTTTGATAAACGATCGCCGCCGCAGAATCCTGCTCAAACATCACGTACGTTTGCAGTGATGCCAACTTGCAATAGTTCTCACGCTTTTCCCCGAGATCTTGGCGGCGAGATGAGGGCGAAAGAACCTCGACAATCACTACGGGCCGTTGCTGAAACGAATCACTTGCAGGATTGGAATCACAGACGACCGATAAATCTGGATAGAAAAAACGCGTCCCATCGTCGGCGCAAATTTTGATCTTTGTATCCGAGTTATAGACGTTACACCGATGCCCACGCAACAAACTCCCCAGCTCAATCGTCGCGTTAGTGGCGATACGGTTGTGCGTATTGGTACCGCCGGCTTGAGCATATACTTCACCGCAGACATATTCGTGTTTCTCGACCGCAGTGTCTTCGCCCGCCAAATACTCGGCGACGGAGACAGGGTCAAATTTACCGGCGGTGCTCATCGTTTTATCGTAGCACGAAAGTTAGCCTGCGTTTACCAACAAAATCTATGCGTCCTCTGCGGCGAAAAATTTTGCCAGCGTCGCGTCCGATGGCGGACGAGTAATCAGCGACGTGACGATCATGGCAATCAACGTGCAAAGAAAAATTGCCACCACCGGCATGATCGAAAACTCATTTACACCTGGCAGGTCGATGTCGATCGAGTACGTTCGAATGGAGCCATACTCCGATTTCTGGAATAAATAGAACCAGCTGCCCGCCGCCGCCAAAATTCCCGACACGGCTCCAGCGGCCGTTAGGCGACGCCAGTACAACGCTGCAAAAATGATCGGGAACAACGATGCGAATCCAGAGAAACACCAGACACCCATCGCAAATACGCTTTTGTATCCCAATAAACTCAAGTAGTAGACAACTGCCACAATCAGTACCACAAACGTGCGCGCCAACCAAACCTGTGCTCGATCCGACACGCGCTCTTTTCCGACGTAGTGTTCGACAATGTCATTGGTAAACATGGAACCAATGCACAAGAACTGGCTGTCCAGCGACGACATGATCGCGGCCAAAATACCGGCGGTCAACAAACCACCGATGATCGGTGTCGTTTTCATTTTCACCATCGCCGGCAGCACCATGTTGGGGTTAAGCGAAATTTTTTCGGCCAGCGCTGGCGGAAAAACGCCCGGCACCGTCGCCCAAATACCTAACAAAATACAAGGCACCCACACAATCATGATGAATATCGGATGGCACACCACTGAAAGTTTAAAACTATTAACGCTTTTGGCCGTTAACCAATGCTGAAACAGGTGCGGGAACATGGCGACCGACAACGGTATCAGCAGGTAAGTGAAAAATTTTGACTGCGACATGCTTTCGCGCGTCGTGTGATCCGAACCGACCTTTGCGGAAATGGTCTTCAAATTTTCGAGGAGCGATTCGCCGCCGCCCAGTTTATTGGCGATCAGCACAAACGTCACCAGACCCAGCACCATGAACACGATTGTCTGAAACGCATTGGCCCATGCCGTCCCTCGCATGCCGCCGAAGAAAACGTATATCAAAACCACGCCGCAGATCACGGCTGAACCGATCTTGGGGGGCACGCCGCCAGCGAACGCCAGATTCTCGCTGGCAAACATGCCTTCGTTAGCAAACGCACCGGCTGTCATCGTTTGAATCACAGTCCCGGAGGCCATTACACCGATCAACAGGTAAGGAATTATCAACGCCACCAAAATCGGAAATAGCAACACGCCGACGAAATCACTTTCCAGCCGGTCGCGGAAAAATTGAATCTGCGTCGTATAGCCGTATTTGCGACCAAAACCGTAGACCTTCACACCGATCACGAAAAAACACAGACTGTGAATGATGCCGCTGGAGGAAGCCAACATGCCGTACACGCCAATGCCTTCCTTGAAGGCTTCACTGGTAGATCCGACCAGCGCGAACGCCGTCATCGTCGTTCCGAAGATCGACATCAGCAGCAAAAACGGTCCGATCGAATGGCTGGCCAACAAGTAATCGTTTTTGGAACCGGTGAACAATCGGCTGGCAAAAAATCCCAGCATCAACAGCAACATCAAATAGACTGCGATAATCAGCAGCCGAATCATTCCAGCTTCCATCAGTTACTCTCCTGCACGGGGACTTCAGCTGCATTTACCAACGCAGGATCAGAATTGGCCTCTAGTTCTTTGGGCCATATGAATAAAGTCGCCAGCCACCACGTGAATCCGGCCGCCAGAGAAATGCAAGCGTGATAAATCAATCCGATCGGAACGATGCCCCAGACCAAGGTGTCATCGTGCCAGTTCCAACTGTCTTGATGAGCAATCAATAAGATCAGCACCATCGTCCAGATTACATATTTCATGAGTTAAGCGTCGTTTCAAATTTAATTGTTGGATAGTCGCCTTTCGCTCCACGAAAGTAGCGTTCTTTCGCGGATCGAAAAACGACTATGAACCCGACGCTCCAGCCAGCCAGCCAGTGAGTCATCCGCGGTTGAAAAACTCACTCGCTGGCGCGTCGGGTTTGTACTATATCACAATCTCCAGCAGACCTATTGCCGGTTTGCCATCGCAATCAATAATCGCCGTGCGCCCCGCGACCGTTTCGCCTTCGGCAATACCAAAATGTTTTGCTAATTCGGGTCCGGCGGTAATCTGATAAAGATTGTTGAGATGCACATCTCTCAGGACATCATGGTTAATCAAAATTCGCCCTAAGGGCGTCTTCTGTTCTGAAATTTCCGCAAAGATGTTTGGCTTCAACGCGCCGGTGTCGATACTGACGATGCCAAACTGAACCACTCCGTTATCGGATTGCCGGTTGAGTAGAATTTTGCGTGAATAAAATTCTCCATCCCGCCGCGTGTCCAGCACTTTCACATCGACGGGGCACTGATGATGCCGTTCCACGGTAACGGTCATGTGCGATTCATGATTCAACAACGTCTGATACGGCTCCTGCATATCAGAAGCCGCCACTTGGTGAAAGTTGCCAATCGGAGACGAATCGGAGAAGAACAACGACACCAACGTATCGAGATCAATTTCTGACTCAAGATTCAACGATTTTTCAAGCATAAGCTACATCAACAAAACAACTATTTGATAATCGGCAACACTTCGGCGTAAGACAAATCCTTAATATCAATCGTTGGTTTAACCTCGGCTGTCCGATCAAGTACCGTATCAACTAAATAATAAAGCAACCTTCTCAGTTCTTCGGATTCCACCTGATCGGCAATTTCCTCTGCTTTTTGCTGATGTTTATCGACCAAGCGGTACGCCGTCTCGAACACACCGGCCTCAAAGAACAATTGCCGCACCCGCATAATCCGCCGCGCTGCGGTCATCCCGCAATCATCGGCAGACAGCGCGATCAATTCGTCACGCAACTCTGGCTTAAGCCCTTCCAACGCTAATGCCCACAGCACCGTTGGACGTCCACCCAAAAGGTCCGCGCCGACCACGCGTTTGTTTTCGTCGTCTCGTTCCCAGTCTTTAAGATCGTTAAGAATCTGAAACGCGACGCCCAGGTTACGAGCAAAGGTCTTCACCGTCGGTAGCAGATCCTCCGCATCGCCGGCCAACCGAACTCCGGTATACAACGCCGCCTCAAACGCCGGTGATGTCTTGAGCGCGTAAATTTTCAGCGCGTCGATCGGCTTGAGCATTCGATCGCGAGCGTCTCGCCACATTAATTCGGCACCCTGCCCTTCGGCCAACCGTTGATGCGACGAAGCCAAATAATCCAGAATGTCGGCCGCCATCTCACCGCCGTGCAATTTGCGATCGTTGCTGACCAACCGGTAACCCATCCCAATCAAATAGTCACCAACATTGATTGCCGTCGGGACGCCCCATTTTTTGTGCAACGTTTCAGCGCCGTATCGGTATTGATCGGCGTCTTCGATGTCGTCGTGAACCAAAGACGCTTTGTGGAACGTCTCGATCGCCATCGCCGCCCGCAAAACATGATCGGGATAGTCTTCCACGACCGTCTGCCCATCGGACAACGTCGCTTCGCCACCGGTCAACGCGTTATAAACAGCCAACGTAAAGAAGGGCCTCGAATACTTACCACCCGCGGCCAGAAAATCGTAAGCGATCGCTTCGGTAGCGGCGATCGGATCAAGTTCATCCGCGCGGCTGACGTCAACTGACGAACCTCGAACCGGAGGAGCCAGTTTCTCCAACGACTCACGTTTGAATAACTGAGAACTCTTACGCAGCAAATGCAAATAACTGCGTGCCGTCTGAGCCGTCGATTCGTAGGGTACGCGCACCATCTGTTCGACCCAATCTTCATCCACCGACGTGTTGCGGCAATCGCTGGAGAGCAGCGGAACCGCCATGCAGGGAATCCCCGCCAACATAATTTTATCAATCGCTTTTTCCAGCACGTTCAAACACGCCACTCCCACGATCGCATCGACGTGACCGCTGACGATGATCTTCAAAACGATCGGCGAACCCTCGGCGACCCAGACCTTATAACCCAACTCTTCGGCGGCGGCGCGGAGATCGGCGATACTGCCCGCACCGCACGTTTTACAGGCCAGACCGAACTCGTCGTAGTCGGCCGGGCAGCATTCGGCATGTTTCAAACAGTGCGGCAATAAAAACAACCGGCGGTTATGGGGAATCGACTGAATCTGCGGTTCCCAAAAACAGCTGGACAGCGTCACCATGATCCAGCCCAAGAAACCTTCGGGTTGGCCAGCGTCGTCCAGGATCTTTCGAGAGATTGCTTCGAGTTCATCCTTGGATGGCGGGACCTCGGGACTGAATGAGCCAGCGATCGTGCGACAAGTGTCACGCAGGCTTTCGCGCAGATCTTTACTCGAAGGTACCATCTTCAGATGAGCCGTTTTTCGCCTGCGCGAACGACGAGGCTTCTTTTCGGTTTCTGTAGGTGTTTTCGCGATCAAGTCTCAAACCTTTTTGAAATTTGCATTCCCAATGCCTCTCAATGTAGCCTTTTAATGTAGCCACTCGCTCCGCGAAAGAGCTCTCGATCGCAATCGCGCGGGAGCACTCTTTCGCGGAGCGGAAGGCTACTATCTCTGCTCACGCGTAAACTTCGCCAACGCGGACATCGAGAAAACAATCGGGTACAGTTTCTCGTAATACCATAGCTTTGCAAAATAAAAACCGATCGGGTGACAGGTCTCAATCGCCGACGCCTCGACCGCCCGCTGAAGCCACTCCACGCCCTTGAGCGCTGCGGCGCGATGCTCAGGCTGATTCGAGTTCAACAAAGCATCGACGCACAACGCCGTCTCTTCCACCGACGACTGGCCAAGTTCAGCATCTAAATACGACACCGATGGCCCCCCGCCAAAACCTCCCTCAATGTTCTGATTCTGCAATAACCAGTCTAAACCAATCTGTGCCGCGTGGGTATCGAGTAATTTCAGATCCGCAAACGCTTGAATGACTTTCGCGGTGCCGTAAAAGGGGTTCAAATCATCTTGATAGTCCTGATTTCCAAACCACAACGGCAGCCAACTGCCATCGGTGCGCTGGGTCTTCTTAAGGTATCGCACGCCCGATTTAATAGCTTTGTCCAGTTGCGAACTTTTTACCAACAAACCGGGAACCTCCCGCCACGCCGCTAAGGCTCTCACCACATGGGCCGTCAAATCGGCCCCACTGCGATCAAACGGAAGATTACTCCATCCACGACAAAACGTCGGCCAACCTTTGTCCCGATTCTGCAACTCCAACAACCAGTCGATGCCCCCATCGGCGGCGGCGATGATCTGCTGTTGAAAACCGGAGCCAAATTTCTCCGATTCCATCTTTGTGGACTGGCATACATTCAGAACGTGCCGAAGCGCAAGTAGGGCTCCGGGAGTATCATCGGCATCGGGCACCGATCCGGTCAAATCCGTCCACCCCCATCCGCCCGGTGGCGAACCGGTAAAGGGATGCACCGTTTGATTCTGGCAAGCCAACAACCACTGAAAACATTCGTGCCACGCCGCCGGTTCGGATTCAACCCGCGCTCTGAAATCTGCCGGATCATTCGCCAACGCATTGATCGCCAGCGTCGTCCCCCAAGTCGCCAGGTTGGTGTCGATCGGCCAACACCATTGTTCATCACCATCGTCCCGCGCGGCATCGATCAAAAACCGGATGCCGTTTTCAACAACCGCATGATCCCACCGGCCCGATTCAATCAACGCCATACTGACAAACGCGGTTAAAGGAATTGCTTCTAAGTAACCGCCGCTTTGTGGCTGCATCTTTTGCAGGACTTTCAAACTGCGACCGATCGCGGATTTGCGAACCAACTTCCGTAGCGGATCCCAAGGCGGATCGTTGATGAACTTACACTGCCCGATCGCCACCAAGGCGGGAATGGCGTAGCTGACCACCGGCAACTGCAACAGGTGATAGAAACGCTGCGGCACGCAAGCCGCTTCAAAAGGCAGCGCTGAAACTTCCTTCCAAGGCACAATCCCCGCCATCGCGCAGTTGGCCAAAATCGGAACGGCGAATGTCTTGTCCTTGCCATACCGACGCCGCACCGCATCAATTCCGCCAGCCAATTCGATGTAAGATTCGGCTTTAATTTTCGCTTCGGCAACTGAGCGGCAAGGCGCTTGCCGCCGGTTGGTCGCCTCTTCTTTTCCCCGCGCCGTTGCCTCTCGGTGGGCACCGGCGGCTGCCGCCCTGCCGCTCAGCGTTGCAACGTGAGACTCTTCAATCAGACATCCAACTTGCTCCGCCGCCGCCAATGCCGCAACGACCAACATCGTCGTCGAGATGTTCGAGTAATTTTTATCCGTATCGCCCCAACCTCCGTCATCGTTTTGATGAGCGATTAACCAAGCAATCCCTCCGTCAATAAAAACTTTCGCTCCGTCAATGTCGCCTTTCGCTCCGCGAAAGGGCTCTTCGCGCGAGTGCTCTTTCGCGGAGCGAAAGGCTACATTGCTTTGCTCACTTCGTCTCACGTAAAAGCAAAACGCACTCACGGCCGTCGCGGTCGAAAGTGCTGATGCTGAAAGTTCACCCTCCCAGTGCCCGTCGTCTGTCCGCTGATCCAGCAGCAGTTTTGCGATGTATTGGCGCGATGTCATGCGAGTCATTGTAAGGCGAAGCGTTGCAATACAAACCCGACGCGCCAGCAAGTGAGTCACCACACGCCGAAGAACACTCACTTGTTGGCGTGATGGGGTTGTCCTGATGCGTTGAGAATAACCGCATGTTTGCGTTTTTCCGACTGGCAGGATTCTACGACTTGACCGCTACGGCTTCCCTGCTCGCGTTAATCATTTCGAGCCCTTTGTTAGATAATAAAACGTAGTCTCTTCAAAGACACCCTTTTACCTCAAATCACATAACCGAACCCTCGGTGAGCTTCCACATGTTTTGGCCAATCCTCATCACCTATGTGATAATTTCCGAGATACTAGTTTTGACATGGATCTGGTGGTCGGTTTTAAATTGCTCAGAATTTGCGGATCAGTTTGATTTCTCAAACCTGACCCAAGCTCAAAAGATGCGTGTCTACGTTGTCTTGACGATCTTCATTCTGTTGGCGGCACCGATCGCTCTTCCGGTAATGCTTTACTACTTGTTGCAGTGTGCAAAAGAGGTGTACGTCGAAAATCAAAATTTGTTTCGACTGTACATGGAAATGTCACTTGATCCGCTGCACCGGCTGAACGTGCCATCCGAACTCCAGCAGCACATCGACGAACATACTCCAGCGGCTGTGGCAATGAATTTTACCGAACTGGGGGATTATTGGCTCAAGGGAGATCCCTTCAACAGCAAGGCCAGAATCTTCATGGGACCCAACTCAGATACGTTTTGTGAAATTGGCATTACGTTAGAAACTTATTACTACGAACTGACCACGTTTCTTGAGAATGGAACCATGATTAGTTCTGCGAACTGCGACGCTTCCAAATTCGTCAAAAAATTTCGGAGCAAAGGATATCACGTCAACGCGCACCCCGACGCTGAACTGTTGGAGCTGATTGAGTCGCACAGAAATTTCACCGAAGGTGTCACCGCTGAAACTGGGCAGCTTATACGCGTGATGGAGCAAGCACGGTGGAAAGACTACTTTCACTACCACAATCGTAAGTACGGCACGGTTCGATTCGAACTTGGTGAAATCGACGCACCTCCTGAAAAGTGCGAATTTCCAAAAAAGTGCGAATTTCCAAGTAAGGGATTTCCCTCAGATCCGGCAACAGAGAATCAACCCAACGCAACAACTCAGGCAGCCAGTCAAGCAACTTAGTTTTGCCAACCCGCCGATCTACAATCTAGCTGAACCTGGCAAAGAAAATTTAATGACAAAAAACCTTTCACTTTTGGCAATCTACCTAATGATTGGTCTGGGTTTTGCGGCCTGCGTAACCCTCCAGCACTCTCGAAAAGCGTTCCATGTCGTCTCCAAGGTTGAGACCGCTCGTATTAAAACAACCGCGGATCAATACATCGCCTCGCTGGAAGAAATTGTCCGTTTAACAGACCAGCTGGCTGATGAACCATCGAACGATCAGATTCTGATAGAGCTGGGAGATCAGATTTGTGCTTTTAACGTGGATCAAGCGTACCTTTGCGACACCCCCAGTGCGATGCACGTTTACTATCGCGGTTCCGAGATAAGCCCCCTATATAAAAAGCTGGTGAGATCGATACTTCTGTTCTGCGAAAAGAATCCCGACCCAAGCCCGACTTCACTCAAACTCGAGGAACTATTTACAGAAATCGGGAGTATTAAATAGACGACCAAAATCCTAATCTGGCGATGGGAGAGCATTGACAGTAATAGAGCATTGAAACGGAGCGGTTATTCAACGAAGTCGCACGTCAGCCATTTGATGGGCAGCGGATAAAATTTTTTGCAAGGGACACGCGACATCTGATCTAACCTTCCAAATGACCGATAGTCGCCTTTAACGATTTCTCTCACTGTTTAAGCCGTCTGTAGTAATTCGGTAGCTGGAGTCAACAGACTTCACTTTTTCTGGCAGTTACCGACTTCTGGCAACTCCGGCTGCCTCAAAAAAACACGCCGGTTTTATTATTACTTCAGACGGCTGAAGCGTTACCGATCTCTTCATCTGATCTTTATTCGCCGTCTTGGCACTAGCCCAATGGTACTTACCTCCAATCCAAACATAAAAAAAGATTACCAGCGAACAAACTTGACTCGAAAGCCTCTTTGCAAACAGTTGTTGCGATTTCGCCCGCGCGTTATCTTGAACATTGACTCCGCCCCACGACTAAACCCAATTTCGATCCTTGTCCTATCTCACTTTTCTCGAACAAATCTTTGAAGGAAAAGTCCGGATCACCACCGCCGAAGTGGCGACAAAATCTGAGATCCAAAGCGGCGTCGAAGTTCTCCGATCTTTCGAGAGTCAATGGCGGTTGGCGTTGGCTGGCACCGCCCCTGATTTCTGTCCCGAGGCAGCGTCTTGGGCGGGCGCGAACCTTCACCGAGCTTGTCAACTGTTGATGTTCCGCGACCTGCCCGCCGAAGAAGTCTCAGCAACGCTAGAGAATAATTACCCTCACGCCAGCGCAACCTCTGCCACTGCCACACCCACCAATCGCGCTCAAGTTCACTACAATGTCGACCTCCTATTCCGCTTTCTCCCAGACCTCTGGAAATTCACCCATGCGGTTGCCCAAGACGATCCGCTTTCCAAAGTGATTGGCCAGTGGTGTCGCGCGTGGCCGCTGTCGTCGGTGGGAGCCACGAACCTTCAGGACCAACGAATTGTCACTGACCCGCCGGATTTACCACATCCAACGCCAACCCCATCCCCTCCGCTGACCTTTGACATCAGCGGATTTGTGAACCACCCCTGCCTCATGCAATTGTACGCCGATCGGATTCTTCAGCATCAAGACCTGACAAGGATCAATGACCCCAATGTCGCATCGCAGTTGCGATATTCGACCGGAATCCATGAGAAGCTGAACGAAAAGATTGGAAGAACTTCGTAACGCCGTGCGTTCAACGGACACCAGAAAACAAATACTTGCCAACCGCTAATTTAATACAGATCGACCGCGCCCGATGCAATCCAATGAAGCAAAAAAAAACGTCGCCAAAAAGCTACGTGACCATGTCCTGCAACCGATGAAGCAGACCTTCGTCGGAAAAGACGAAGTCATCGAACTGCTGGGCGTATCGCTGGTCGCGCGCGAGAACCTGTTCATCCTCGGCCCTCCCGGCACCGCCAAAAGTGCGCTCGTCCAAGACATGGCCGCGCGGATTCAGGGGCGCGTCTTTGACTATTTGCTGACACGTTTTACCGAACCCAACGAAATCTTTGGCCCCTTTGACATTCGCAAGCTCAAGGAAGGAACGCTGGTCACAAACACCGAAGGTATGCTGCCCGAGGCGACCTTTGTATTCTTGGATGAACTGCTCAACGCCAACAGCGCTATTCTCAACAGCCTGCTGATGGTGCTCAACGAACGCATCTTTCGGCGCGGACGGGAAACGCTCAGCCTCCCCACCATGATGGTGGTCGGGGCCAGCAACCATTTGCCAGAGGACGAATCCCTACGCGCTTTGTTTGACCGGTTCCTGTTACGCGTCAACTGCGTCAACGTCCCCGAAGATTCTTTAACCGACGTCCTCCGCGCAGGCTGGCGATTCGAATCACGCAAACAAGCTCCACCCGCGGTTTCGATCGAAGAAATTTCAGAAATTCAGCAGGCAATCAACGACGTTCAATTCGATTCGGTCACCGAAAGGTACGTCGATTTGGTACGCAACTTACGTCAAGCAGGAATCGAAATTTCTGATCGCCGAGCAGTCAAGCTCCAACGCATGATCGCGGCCAGTGCGTTGATGTGCGGTCGGCTCAAAGCACACGTCAGCGACCTGTGGGTGCTGCGCTACATTTGGGATACCGTCGAACAACAGGAGATCCTTGACGCCATCGTCAACCGCGCGATTGAGCCGAAATCGAGTGACGAAGATTCAAACGAAGACTCCGAAACGGGTGAGACGGACGTCGTGATGCACACGCTAGCCAGCCCAAACCGCGGCCCCGATCCCGAAAGACTGGCGGCGGATCTTGAGAAGATTGCCCGCGCGGTCGATTCACCGACAGCCCAACCCGACAACGCCAACAGTGAGCGTTCGATTCTCAAAGAGCAGCTGGCCGTGCTCGCGGGCCAGCTTCAGTGGGTCGACGATCAACAGCAGCGCGATCACCTGCAGACTCAAGTCGACCAACTTTGGAAAAACCTTGAGGATGAATAACTTGTGTCTGTAAAAATCAAAAAATCCGAGAGCCTCACCTTTCAATGGACTGCTTCTGTTCCAGCGACCGAAGCGCTGGCGTTATTGTCGTTGCTGGAATTTCCGGAGGTACAGTTATTGGACGATGGCGATCTATTGTGGGTGGCCATCCCCCACTTAAACGCGGAAGAATTTCTAAGGTTTGAGCATGAATTGCGTTGCATCCCGGGAGCCGCGCGCTTTGAAGTAATCGCAGATGGTCAGCTGCGCC
>Ga0114956_1000718_pt1 | contig 24904 bp, 23 predicted proteins | sample MaitaG_FD_87304 | JGI IMG/M metagenome (GOLD analysis project Ga0114956, IMG submission 87304) | Marine algal microbial communities from Maine, USA - Maine_Asex2 metaG | ecosystem: Host-associated > Algae > Red algae > Unclassified | place: Maine, USA | collected 2015-01-05
GCTCAATGACGGCATCAAGCGCCTCGATATGGGCCGCGAGAAGTTCGTCGAAACCACCCAGCAGTGGAAGGACGAATACGAGGCAACGATCCTTGAGCAGCTCAAGGCAATGGGCGCGTCGTGCGACTGGGATCGCGTTCGATTCACGATGGACGACATGTGCGCGACTGCGGTGCGCCACGCGTTCTTCGAGCTCTTCAACGACGGTTTGATCTATCGCGGCAAGCGACTCGTCAACTGGGACCCCGCCAGCCGCACCGCGCTGTCTGACGACGAAGTCGAGATGGAAGAAGTCAACGGGCACATGTGGTACCTGCGGTACCCGCTCGAAGACGGCAGCGGCCATGTGACCGTCGCAACCACCCGCCCCGAAACAATGCTGGGCGACACCGCGGTCGCCGTAAACCCTGATGACCCAGCCGCCGAGGCGGTGGTCGGCAAGTACGTGACGCTGCCCATCGTTGGTCGCCGCATTCCGATCGTTGCCGACGACTATGTCGTCATGGCCGACCCCGAAGGCGACGCCAAGGCGCAGTACGCCAGCGGGTTCCTCAAGGTCACGCCGGCACACGACACCAACGACTGGGACATCGGCCTGCGCCACGAGCTGCCCGTGATCAACATCATGGGCCCCGACGGTGCAATCAGCGATGAGTACGGCTGGACCGACGTCAGCGATGCGGCCCGACCGTTTGTTGGCATGAGTCGCGAAGACGCACGCACCGCGATCGTCGATTGGTTCGCGGCCAACGACCTACTCGAAGAAGTCCGTGACTACACCCACTCGGTGGGCCACTCGTATCGCAGCCATGTGCCGATCGAGCCGTGGCTCAGCGACCAGTGGTACGTCGCCGTCACCAACGACAAGCTGCGCGGTTCGGCGTTGCGAGCCCAGCCCGAAGACCAGAACCCCGAGCTGCCTGATGATGTGGCCGACCGCTGCTCCGCTACGCCGGGCGATGGCGGGCTGCGGTTCTTCCCCGACCGTTATGCCCGCACCTACGCGTCGTGGCACGAGAACATCCGCGACTGGTGCATCAGCCGCCAGCTCTGGTGGGGTCACCAGATTCCGGTCTGGATGCGCCTGATCGCCGAAGACCAAGCACCCGAGGTTGTCCGCAGCGCCCTCGAACGAGTCGGCGTCGACGAGGCGGTTCGAGTCGACAGCGAGTGGCCGTCGATGGGCGCCGCGCACTACGCCCGGCGAGTGACCGCAACCGAGATCGAAGAATCGATCTGCATACCTCCTGATTCGACGCTGCGACGATCTGACGCAACGAATGCAACGACCGAAGCCGACCTGGTGGCCGCAGTCGAAGCGGCGGGCTACACCCGTGACCCCGACGTGCTCGACACCTGGTTCTCTTCGGGCCTGTGGCCGATGTCGACGATGGGCTGGCCGTTCCCCGACGACTTTCCCGAGACCGTCGGCCTGCTCGAGTCATACAACCCGACGTCGCTGCTCACCACCGCCCGCGAGATCATCACGCTGTGGGTCAGCCGCATGGTCATGTTCAACCGCTACTTCATGGATGGCCAGCTGCCGTTCGAGCATGTGTTCATTCACGCCATGATCCAAGACGGCCACGGCCAGAAGATGTCGAAGAGCCTCGGCAACGGCGTCGACCCTCGCGATATCGTCTACACCCACGGCGCCGACGCGATGCGTTTCAGTCTCGTGCAGATGACCACCGACACCCAAGACGTGCGCATGCCGGTCGACATGATCTGCCCGCATACCAACGAGGCCTTCACGCCTGAGTTCATCACCACCTCAGCTGGCCACACCGTCGCCGCAGCCATCCAGACCTCGCCGAGCGACCCATCGAAGTCGATGGTGAGCGCGTATGGCGTTGCGACCGGCACGCAAACCCCGACCGCCGACGTGCCCCTAGCGCGCAACACATCATCAAAGTTCGACCTTGGGCGCAACTTTGCCAACAAGGTTTGGAACGCGACTCGGTTCGCGACCAGCCGCCTCGAGGGCACCGACCACTCTGGGCTGTTGGTTGAGCTCGGCAGCGCATCGTTCGCTGATCGCTGGATTATGGCCCGCCTGCACGAGACGCTTTCGAGCATCGAGAGTTCGATCGGCCGCTACCACTTCAACGAGGTCGCCAACACGCTCTACGACTTCATCTGGCGAGATGTCTGCGACCGCTACCTCGAGGCCATCAAGGCGACGATCGCCGACAGCGCGGAGCAACAAGTCGTGCTCGGCGCCGTGCTCGACACCGTGTTGCGAGTGCTGCACCCCGTGTGCCCGTTTGTCACCGAGGCGCTGTGGCCTCACGTCAGCGCGCTGCGTTCCGGCGAGATCGCCGGTGTCACCCTGCCAGCGTCAGAACTGCTGGCTACTGCTGCGTGGCCGAGCGTCGACGACTCGCTGGCCGACGCAGAGATCATTCGCCGTTTCGAGCGTGCCGACGCGCTCGTTGCCGCGGTGCGCAACGTACGCAGCGAACAACAGGTCAAGCCACGACGCATGATCACCATGCATGTGTCTGAGCCATGGATCGACTTTCTCAACGGCACCGACGGCTACGTCGAGTCGCTCGCCGGTATCGAAACCGTCACCACCGACGCTGCTGAGGGGCCAGCGAGCCCGCTCGTGTTCGAGGGCGAACAGCTGCAACTGTCAGACATGGCCGATGCTGGCGACTCCCGAGCAGAGACCGCTCGCTTGTCGAAGAAGGCTGATGATCTGCGGGGCCAGATCGGCGGGCTCGAGGGGCGCCTGTCGAACAAGGGCTATGTCGACAACGCGCCTGCCCATCTTGTCGATGAAACCCGCGGCCAACTCGAATCCGCCCAAGCCGATCTTGTCGCCACCGAGGAAGCGCTCGCAGCGCTGTCGGCTTAACGTGACCACGTGGCCCCTTAGGTGATCGACCTCGAGCGGCTGCACCACTACCGCCAAGACCGCGTGCGAGCCGAGATGACTAGCCGAGGCATCGATGCGCTAATCCTCAGCGACGCAATCAACATTCGCTATGCGACCGGCACCCGCAACATGCAGGTGTTCACCTCGCGAAACGCGCCCTCTCGCTATTGTCTGCTTCCGGCCGTTGGCGACGTTGTGATGTTTGAGTTCACCGGCGCCGAGCACCTCTCTGAGGGTTTGTCGACCGTGCAAGAAGTACGGCCGGCAACGACGGCCAGCTACGTGGCAGCTGGCAGCGATATCGCGACAGTCGAACGCACCTGGGCCGCCGACATGGCAATGCTCGTGCGAGAACGCTGTGGCGCCGAGGCCAAGGTCGGGCTCGAACGAATGAACGCCGGTGCCGCTATCGCGTTCAACGAACAGGGCTTCGAGCTCGTTGACGCCCAAGAGCCCGTCGAGCGAGCGCGGGCGATCAAGAGCGCCGACGAGGTCGAGTGCATAAAAGAATCGCTGCGTGCCACCGAAGCCGCAATGGCGGCCATGAGAGATGCGATCGAACCGGGCCTGACCGAGAACCAGCTGTGGTCTGTTTTTCATCAACACGTCATTGCAGCCGGGGCCGACTACGTCGAGACACGACTGATGACCGCCGGCGAGCACACCAATCCCTGGTTTCAAGAAACCAGCAACCATGTGATCGACCCGAACGTGCTCATCGCATTCGACACCGATGTCGTCGGGGTGCACGGCTACTACAGCGACTTCAGCCGCACGTTCCATGCCGGGCCCGACGAGCCAACGGCCCGCCAACGAGAGCTCTACCAGTTCGCGCATGAGCAGGTGCACCACAACATGGCCATCATCGAACCGGGCCTGACGTTTCGCGAATACAGCGAGCGCGCCTGGGATCTGCCCGAACAGTTCGAGCAAGGCCGCTACTACCTGAGTGCGCACGGCTGTGGCATGAGCGGCGAGTACCCGTACCTCTACCACGACCATGACTTTCGGGCCTGGGGGTACGACGGGGTGATCGAACCCGGCATGACCCTGTGTGTCGAGAGTTTCATCGGTGCTGCCGGCGAACCTGAGGGCGTGAAACTCGAGCAGCAGATTTTGGTCACCGAAAATGGCACCGAATTGTTGTCGGACTTCGGTTTTGAAGCCACCCTGTTGACATGATCCAAGTTATGCGAGTGGGCGGCGTCAAGGAGCCCCTCAACCTGCCCTGGATCAAAGCGTTCGAAGCCGATGCGTTTCGCCACCTCGATCTAGAGGTCAGTTTCACTTACTTCGACGGCGGCACCGGTGAGCTGATCGGTGCACTCGAAGACAAAACGATCGACCTCGCAACCGTTTTGACCGAAGGCGCCGTCACCGCGATCGCAAACGGAAGCGCGTGCCGGTTGCACAGCGCCTTTACCACCACGCCGCTGCGTTGGGGGGTTCACGTCAAGGCTGGCGCCAAACAAGACAAGGTGAGCGAACTCAAGGGCAAGAAGTTTGCGATCTCACGTTTCGGGAGCGGCAGCGAACTCATGGCCTACGTCTTGGCAGACGAACAGGGCTGGAACCTCAAAGACAACCAGTTCGTGGTCGTCGGCGGCGTCGATGGTGCTGTCGAGGCGCTACCCAAGGGTAAAGCCCACATCTTCTTGTGGGAACGATTCGTTACTGCTCCGCTCGTCAAGAAGGGCATCTTTAAGCGAGTCGGCGAACTGCCAACGCCGTGGCCAGCGTTTTACACCGCGGGTGGTCCCGGCATGGTCGAACACAACCGAGAGTTCATCGACGAAGTCGTCGACATTGTGCTCGGCTTCGCGGCACAACTCAAGGCCGACACCGATGGAACCATCACCGAGATCGTTGACCGGTATGGCATGGGTCGGCGCGACGCTCGCACCTGGCTCAAAGGCGTCGAGTGGCCCGACACTGTTATGGTCGACGACGACGTGCTGTTCACGACGATGCAGAAGATGGTCGACCTCGGCCGCATCGAAACCCGAGTACCGGTCTCTTCGCTGCAGTAGTCAAGGCCAGCTGTGCGCCCGCCTTCCCATCACCTGCTTGCCGAACGACTCGAGCTCGTGGAAGTACATGATGAATCGCTGATGGTCGTGGTCAACGTGCACGTCGGGCGAGGCAATGTGGGGCGTAATCGCGTCGGTCAGAACTTCGTCAACGTCGTAGTCACCGCCAAACGTTTTGCGCCAACGCTCGTGCAGACGCGCCAGCTGATCGTCGGTGCAGGCCGGCGCTTCGGTCAGGAAGCACGAATCAGCGAGTAGCAGAGCGCCGGGCGGGTGCACGGTCCACGGTCCAGCCACCTCGTCGGCGTAGGCCAGCCTGATGTGGCTTCCCTTGTGATCGGCGAAGTACAGGTAGTACCGACCGAGTGCGTTCGACACCCAGTCGGGCACCCGAATCAGCGATGGCCCTTGGGTATTCGAGCCAATCGATGGGTGGGTCGATGCATCGATGATCGGTCGATCACCCACTCGCTCAACACCCACCCGGCGAGCCTAGGACTGTTCGCCGCTCAGACTGGTACTGCTTCGATGCGAGGCTCGGCCTCGGTGCCCTCGCGCCCGATCACGTTTCGCAATCGGCGTGCTGTGAGAAGGCAGAGTCACCACTGTGCTAGGTGTAGGGCCATGACCCAACGAGCGCTCGACCAGCTGTGGCAGGCGTTGCCCGGCGCAGGCTCATCACCCGAGCTGCACCTCGACGGTCAGACCGGATTTGCGTCGGCATTCGACGTCGACGCCATCACCCTCGCGAGCAGCGGCGCCGCAGCACTGGCCGGCGCAGAGCTCGCCCACTCGCGCGGTGCTACAGCAGCCCGCCCAGTCGCCATTGACGCGGCGACCTTGGCTGCGACGTGCGCGACCGTCGTCGAACTCGACGGCGAGCCGATACCCAAATGGGCGAGCCTGTCGGGCTACTACCGCACCAGCGACGATCGACTCGTACAGATGCATGCGAACTTTGATCACCACGCGTCGGGCATCGTGGCCCGTTTGGGCTGTGCTGGCGATCGAGCTTCGGTCGAAGCCGCAGTAGCGACCTGGACCGCCGACGAGCTAGAGGCCGCGCTCATCGCCGACGACATGATCTGCGCCAAAGTACGCACGATCGACGAGTGGAACCACCACCCTCACGCTCTGGCCACACGCCGTCTTCCCCTGGTCTCAGTCGACCAGATCGGCGACGCTGACCCTCGACCGCTCGCAACCGTCGAATCGGCTCAAGGGGGCCTTAGCGGCGTGCGAGTCCTCGACTGTTCGCGGGTGCTGGCGGGCCCGGTGTGTGGCCAGACCCTCGCAGCGCAAGGAGCCGATGTGTTGCGGGTGGGCGCTGCATCGCTGCCGTCAGTGCCGGTGTGCGTATTGGCCACCGGTGCTGGCAAACGCAATACGTTCATCGACCTCGCTGACGCCGCAGGACCTGACACGTTCGCGCGACTGCTGCGCGGTGCTGAGGTGTGGGTTGACGCGTTCCGGCCGGGTGCGCTGAGCGGTCACGGCTTCGATGCCGACCGAGCGGCCGCGCTATCGCCGGGCATCGTCGTCGTCGAGATCTGTGCCTTTGACTGGACCGGCCCGTGGGCGGGCCGTCGAGGATTCGACTCAATCGTGCAATCCACGACCGGTATCGTCGATGCCGGATCGACGGCGGCAGGTCTTGACCCCATCGATGCCCCGACGCCGCTGCCGATTCAGGCGCTCGACTATGCAACCGGCTTTGCCGCGGCGGCCGCGGCTGCCAGGACACTCGAACAGCAGTCAAAGGTCGGGGGAAGCTGGCGGGTACGGGTTTCGCTGCTGCGCACCCGCAACTGGCTCGTGTCGCTGGGCGGACCCCAGCCCTTTACTCCGGCGCCGGTGATTGTTGATCGCAGCCGGCTGCGAACCGAGGCAACCGAGTTTGGTCAGCTGACAACCACTGCCCCGTTACTCGGCGAGTGGCCCCGACCGGCGGCCCAGCTCGGGTCCTCACCGCCTGTTTGGCTACCCCGCTAGCCAACCCGCTGGCAACCCGCGAGCAACCCAGGCATCGTTTGCCAGGATTGTTCGAGAAATAAATCGGGGCGGATCTCGCGTGATCTCGCCGATGTTTGCAAAAAGATGACAAAACCTGAATTACACCCTTGACATTCGCGGTCACCAAACGATTGAATGGTAACCCTGCTGTAATTACGGGTATGTAATTACGTCGTCGAGATCTTGCTCGCAAGCCTCCCGCCGAACGACTGCACCAACCAGCATCTCACCGGGTGCTGAGTGGCTCAGCCGTAGTTCAGCTCTAGTTCAGCAGGGTGCACTTCACGCCGCCGGGAGACCGACCGGGACATCAGTCGGGTAACCGGCATGTGAGTGCAGATTTCAGGGCCAATTGAGTGTGTAGGGCTAACGCGAGACCACATCGTCGCCGACGCCGAATCGCTACCACTTGTAACTTCAGGGAGACATACGTGGCACTCACCGAGACCACCGATGACAGCGCAATGAGCGCAGACACGACGCTAGGCGCTACGGGCACCACGGGCAATCCTGATGGCATCACGGTGCTCGATGGATCTGATGGATCTGATGGATCTGATGGATCTGATGGCGTGCTAGCCACGCCACAGATGCGAGTACGCAAGCGCGACGGCAGCTTCGAGCCCGTCGACCCGATGAAGATCGTGGCCCGCATTCAACGCTGCGCCGAGGGTCTCGAGGGCGTCGACCCGATGCGCGTCGCCACCCGCACGATCAGTGGTCTCCACGATGGCGCTACCACCATCGAACTCGACGAGCTCGCGATTCGAACTTCGGCCACGCACATCATCGAAGAGCCCAACTACTCAAAGCTCGCTGGTCGACTCCTGGCGACCTACATCCACGAAGAGCTCCGCAACGAAAACGTTAAGACCTTCTCTCAGTCGATCGCGGTTGGCCGCCTCGTCGGCCTGATCAGCGAAAGCACCGCCCAGTTCATCGAAGCCAATGCCATGGCATTCAACGAAGCCGTCGACCACGAACGCGACCAGCTCTTCGAGTTCTTTGGGCTGCGCACGGTCTATGACCGGTACCTGTTGCGCCACCCTGAGAAGCGCCACGTGCTCGAGACCCCCCAGTACTTTTTTATGCGGGTTGCTTGCGGATTGGCCACGACACCTGACGAGGCAATCACCTTCTACAACCTGTTGTCGTCGCTCGAGTACCTGACCTCGACGCCCACACTGTTCAACTCGGGCACCGCCCATCCCCAGATGAGCTCGTGCTACCTGCTCGACTCGCCCGAGGACAGCCTCGAGTCGATCTACAAGCGCTACACCGACGTCGCCCGTCTCTCCAAGCACGCTGGCGGCATCGGCCTTAGCTACAGCCGCATCCGCAGCCGCGGCTCGCTCATCAAGGGCACCAACGGTCTGTCCAACGGCATCGTGCCGTGGCTCAAGACCCTCGACTCGTCGGTCCAGGCCGTCAACCAGGGCGGCAAGCGCAAGGGCGCGGCCTGCGTCTATGTCGAGAGCTGGCACGCTGACATTTACGAGTTCCTTGAACTGCGTGACAACACCGGCGACGAGTCTCGCCGTACCCACCATCTGAATCTCGCCAACTGGGTCCCTGACCTGTTCATGGAACGAGTCGAAAAAGACTGGCAGTGGTCGCTCTTTGACCCCAAAAAGGTCCCCCACTTCGTCGACCTGTTCGGCGACGAGTTCGAGCGGGCCTATATCGAGGCCGAAGAAGCCGGCATCTACGAAAAGCAGGTTTCGGCCCGCGATCTCTACAGCCGCATGATGCGCACGCTGGCCAGACCGGCAACGGCTGGATGACCTTCAAGGACGCTTCGAACAACAAGTGCAACCAAACCGGTTCGGCGCCCGCTGCTGGCGAAGAGCCCCGGGTCGTGCACCTGTCGAACTTGTGCACCGAGATCCTCGAAGTCACAAACCAAGCCGAGACCGCAGTGTGCAACCTCGGTTCGGTCAACCTGAGCCGCTTTGTCGACGACAAGACCGGCACCTTCAACTTCGACAAGCTCGGCGAGGTCGTTCGCACCGCAGTGCCGTTCCTCGACCGGGTTATCGACATCAACTTCTACCCCACCGACGAAGCAGGCGTCTCGAACTCGTCATGGCGCCCGATCGGCCTCGGCGTCATGGGCCTCCAAGACGTCCTGTTCAAGATGCGTTTGCCGTTCGACTCCCCCGAGGCGCTGCGCCTGTCGACCCGCATCTCTGAAGAGATCTACTACTGGGCCCTGTCTACCTCGTGCGACCTCGCCAGCAAGAATGGCCCACACCCCAGCTTCGAACACACCCGAGCTGCCCAAGGCCAGCTGCAGTTCGACATGTGGACCGACGACGACGGCAACACGATCGAGCCCAGCGACCCCGAGCGCTTTGATGCACTCAAGGCCCGTATCGCCGAGCACGGTCTGCGCAACTCTTTGATGATCGCGATCGCACCAACCGCAACGATTGCGTCGATCTCAGGGTGCTTTGAGTGCATCGAGCCTCAGATATCGAACCTGTTCAAGCGCGAGACCTTGAGCGGCGAGTTCATCCAGATCAACCACTACCTCGTGCGTGACCTCCAAGCCCGAGGCTTATGGACCACCGACATGATCGCAGCAATCAAGGCGGCCGAGGGTTCGATCCAAGACATCGATGACATCCCCGACGACCTCAAAGAGCTCTACCGCACTGCGTGGGAACTCCCGATGCGATCATTGATCGATATGGCTGCTGCCCGCGGCGCGTACATCGACCAGAGCCAGTCGCTGAACCTGTTCATGGAAACGCCGACGATCGGCAAGCTCAGCTCGATGTACCTGCATGCCTGGAAGGCCGGTCTCAAGACCACCTACTACCTGCGCAGCCGGGCAGCGACCCGCATCAACCAAACGACCGCAAAGACCAACCGATTCAGCGACCAAGATGCCGTGGCGTGCTCGCTCGAAAATCCAGAAACTTGCGAGGCCTGCGACTAATGGCTATGACCGACCCTGCATTTGACATGACCAGTGGAGCGCTCGCGCGACAGCTCCCGGCCGACCTACCGACCCCTGACCAGCACGGGCAGACAGACACGCCGGTTTCCGGCGCTGTCACCCAACCGCAGAATATTCTCGACCCCGGGTTCAATCTGACGCTGCGGCCAATGCGTTACCCGCAGTTCTTTGACATGTATCGCGACGCCATCAAGAACACGTGGACCGTCGACGAGATCGACTTCAGCACCGACCTGGCCGACCTTGAGCGCAAGCTCACCCCGGCAGAGCGTCACCTTGTCAATCGCCTGGTTGCGTTCTTTGCGACCGGCGACTCGATCGTGGCCAACAACCTGGTGCTGAACCTTTACACCCACATCAATGCGCCCGAAGCTCGCATGTACCTGTCTCGCCAGCTCTACGAAGAGGCGCTGCACGTTCAGTTCTACCTGACACTGCTCGACAACTACATCCCCGACATGGACGAACGCCATGCCGCATTTGCGGCAGTCGAGAACATCCCCTCGATCAAGCAAAAGGCCGACTTCTGCTTCAAGTACATGGGCAGCCTCGACGGTGTCACCGAACTGAACACCAAAGACGAGCGCCGGCAATTTCTGATCAACCTGATCTGCTTCGCGACCTGCATCGAAGGCCTATTCTTCTTCGCAGCGTTCGCCTATGTGTACTTCCTGCGTTCCAAGGGTCTGCTCAACGGCCTCGCCGACGGCACTAACTGGGTGTTTCGTGACGAGAGCGGCCATATGAACTTCGCCCTCGAAGTCGTCAATACGGTGCGCGACGAAGAGCCCGATCTGTTCGACGATGCCATGAACGAGCGCATCTCCGAGATGATCGGCGAAGCCGTCGACGCCGAGTTCACGTTCGCTGAAGATCTGCTCAGCGAGGGTGTCACCGGAATGTCGCTTGCAGACACCCGCTCGTACCTCGAATTCGTCGCCGATCAGCGGCTCATGCAGCTTGGCCTGCCCGCCCGTTTCGGTTCAGATAATCCATTCGCATTCATGGAGCTACAAGACGTGCAGCAACTCTCGAACTTCTTCGAGCGCACCGTCTCGTCGTACCAGGTCGGCATTGAAGGGACCGTGAGTTTCGAAGAAGACTTCTAACACCAAGAAATCTTCCCGTGGTCGCTGACGGCAACGGGGGATCGCCCTGGTCCCCCGTGCCGCCAGTTGCTGTGCGGCTCTTGTCCCAGAGCTTGCACAACATACGGGGGCGCGTTGATCCCGAACGCTCTCCCGTCTCCGGACTTCAGGGCTCGGCTCCCACAAGAGCCGGGCCCTGAAGTTGTTTTTCACCACCCGATAGCGTTGCGGGCATGATCCAGCCCCGACTCACGATTGTCACCCTCGGGGTTGAGAGCTTGCGGCGAGCCAAGCGCTTCTATATCGAGGGCCTTGGATGGCCCGAAGTCGATCAAGAGTCTGACGGCATCGTCTTCATCCAGATGAATGCCATGGTGCTCGCCCTGTACCCGCACCATGGTCTCGCGGAGGACATTGGCATCGAGGCGCCTGAGGACCTCGCCACCCAAAACGGCGGCTACACCGGCGTGACGTTGGCCTACAACACTGCAACCACCGAAGAAACCAACCAGGTGCTCGCGCTCGCGGTCGAGTCGGGCGCAACCTTGGTCAAGGCAGCTGAAGAGGTGTCGTGGGGCGGTTACTCGGGCTACTTCCGCGACCTCGACGGCCATCTATGGGAAGTCGCCTACAACCCGTTCACGCTTCCTGAAGACGACGGCTCGTTCTGGATGACGTGAGCTGGGGTATCTGGGAACTAGCCAGGCACCCGTATCGACCACATTGTGTGATGCTCGCTCTCCAAACCCTGCGCGTGCACGGCCTCGCCGTGATGATTGGCGCTCTCGTTGCGCTCAGTGCGTGTGGTGGTGCTCCACCGCTCGAACTTTCACCGCTCGCTACCGAAGGTCGCCAGATAGCGAACGCCCGTGGATGCGCTGCATGTCATGGCAAGAACGGACAAGGCGTCACAGCGCCCAGCTGGCAAGGCATCTACAACAACGAGGTTGAACTCGACGACGGCTCGGTTGTCGTTGCCGATGACCAGTACCTGTACACCTCGATCACCGATCCCCAACTCGAGATCGTCAATGACTTCACCATCAAGATGCCCCAGAACAACCTAAGCGACGCCGAGATCGACCTTGTCATCGCCTACATTCGAGAGCTCACATGATCCGCATCACTCGCCTACTCGTCGCCGCCCTGGCGTTGCTGATCTTCGCTAGCGCGTGCGGTGCCGGCGCAGAAACAACGCTCGCTGGCTATGAGCGCAATCCCGAGCCCGCAGTCGGCGAATTCTCACTACCAGCGGTAAATCGCGACGGTGAGGACTTTGCGTTCCAAGCGGACCCAGGTGAACTCCTGCTGGTGTACTTCGGCTTCGCATCGTGCCCCGACATCTGCCCGACGACGTTGGCCGATACCCGACTGGCGTTTAGCGAACTGGGTGATCGGGCCAGCTCGCTCGACCTGGCGGTAGCAACCATCGACCCTGAGCGCGACAGCGAAGAGATCATCAGCAGCTACGTCGAAGCGTTCATCCCTAGTGGTGTCGCTCTGCGCACCGACGACCAAGTCGCACTGTTCGAGGCAGCTGCCGCGTTTGGCGTTTTCTATGAGATCGCCACCAATGACGACGGCGAGATCGAAGTCGGGCACACACCGAACCTCTTCGTGGTTGATGACGCCGGTGCCCTCGTGTTGACCTGGCCTTTCGGCGTCACGACAGATGACATGGTGAGCGACCTCACGATCCTGCTTGATAGAGCCTGACGTGGCGTCGACGCTGAGCCGCTCTATCACCAGGGCCACGAAGGTCATTGGACTGATCAAGATCGCCCTTGCGATTTGCCTGCTCAGCGCCTTGGTCCTCGGCTGCGGTGGCGAACCCGAGTCATTTCGGGTCGAAGACGCACAGTCGAGCGAGTCTGCCGACTACGAATACCTGATCCCCGAAGGTGCAGGCATTGCACTCGACGCGGGATCACCTCTTGAGATTCTGCCAGCACGACTCGACGCCAAGGTCGGCGAGACCGTGGAGATCGTCAACGCAGATGATCGGGGCCACTTGGTCGGTCCGTGGTTTGTCGGCGCGGGCGAAACATTACGCCAGACGTTCGCGTCGCCGGGTGAGTTCATTGGCGAGTGCACGGTGCATCCAAGCGGCACCATTCGAGTCGTCATAAGCGCATGAGCCGCCCATGAGCCGCTGGTGTGGTGTGCTGATCGCTCTGGCGGCGTTTCTGGTCAGTGTGGCCCCTGATGCCGCCGCGGACGCCGCCGGCCCCACCGACTATCAGAGCGCGATTGCCTCGGTTGACCCGCCAACCAGCTCGATCGCTGTCTCGATGATCGGCGGCGACAGCTTCGTGCGACTCGAGCTGCTCGAACCCGTCGACGTCATGGTCATTGGTTACCGGGGTGAGAACTACCTGCGATTCGACGCCGACGGATCGGTGCACGAGAACCGTCGATCGCCGTCGACGTGGCTCAACGAAGATCGCTATGGCACCGAAGACGCCCTGCCGCCGTTCGTCGACTATCAAGCGCCTCCGCAGTGGGTGCAGGTCGCCGACGGTGGTGCGTACTCATGGCACGACCATCGCAGCCATTGGATGAACACCCAGCGCCCGCCGGGCGCAATGGCGGGCGACCAAGTGCTCGAAGCCACGTTGCCGCTGCTGGTTAACAGCGAATCAGTCGTTGTCACGGTCACCAGCCACCTACTCGCGAGCCCGTCAGTCTGGCCGCCAACACTTGCCGTCGTTGCTGGCGTCGTGCTTGGCGTATCGATTGCACGGCGCGAGTTGCGGATTGGTTGGACGCTGCTGGTGCTTGTGGCAGCGCTGATCGCTTTCGTGCTGGGTGCCATCGCCTTTCGGTCGGTGCCATCAGAGACCGAACCAAGTCAACTGCTGTGGCTGCTTCCGGCAATCGCCATCGCGTGCGCACTGTTCACAGCGGCGACCCGCAACCGGCAGGCAACAACGGTCTGGCTCGATGGACTCACCACCGCCGCGGGTGCGCTCGTCGCAGCCTGGGCGATCGTGCGCTTTGACGCCCTGCGGCGAGCGCTCATTCCCTCGGACGCTCCCGCCATAATCGACCGCCTTATGATTGCCGCCGTCTTGCCGATCGGCATCGTCATTGCGCTTCGCGGTCTGTGGGGCTTGCTGCATCCAAAGCGTCTCATCGAAACGAACCAACGATGACCAACCTGCGCCGAACGCTGTCGCTGTTCGCCGTGGCGTTCGTGGTGATGATCACAGCTGCGTGTGGCTCGGCGAGCCCAGGCGCTTCCTTTGCTGAAATTGAGCTCAAAGGGCTCGAAGGTGGCTCGACGCAGATCGCTGCGCCGGGCGCACCGCGGGCTCTAAATCTCTGGGCTACCTGGTGTGCGCCGTGCCGGGCCGAGCTTCCTACGTTCGACGCCGTTGCCGCTGACCTTGCAGCCCGGTCGAGCGACGTGTCGATCATCGGCATCAATGTCGGTGATTCGGACCTCGATGCCAAGGCACTCGTCGATGAACTCGGCCTGGGCTTCGAACAGCTACTCGACCCGAACGCGTCGGTGCAGCGTGAACTACGTATCACCGGCATGCCGGCAACGATCTTTGTTGACGCAACCGGCGAGGTGCTCGACATTCACAACGGCGAGCTCACCCGACCCGAGCTCGAAGAGTTGCTAAGCGCTCTTCTCGGCGCTGCGTTCGACGGCCAGTAGGTCTTCGCGAGCCCGAGCGACCCGCGACCGGATCGTGCCGATCGGGCACTCGAGGATCTCGGCCGCTTCGTCATAGGGCAGCCGCAACACTTGGGTGAGAACGAATGCGTGGCGCCGCTCGGGCGACAGCACCGACACCATCGAAGCGACCTCTGCCCAATTGTCGGGTGGACCGTCGGCAATGTCGGGGACCTCGTCAAACGCTCGACGGGTGCGTGAACGCCTGCGAGATCGTGCAGCATCGGCACAGGTATTGCGGGCAATGCGCAGCAGCCACGAACGAGCCGCTCCGTCGCCTCTGAAGTTCGGCAACGACTTCATCATGCGGGCGTAGGTCTCTTGCACCAGATCTTCGGCAGAATCGGGATCGCCGAGGTGCCAACATAGACGAGTCACAGCCGGCAGGGTCTGGCGCGTGAACTCTTCAAGAGCAAGGCGATTGCCTTCTTGGGCCGCTCGGGCCAACTCGTCTAGTCGCTCAGCGACTCGGGGGGTCACGCTGTCATTGTGGCCGACCGGGAACTTGTGCGGTCGTCGCGACGACCAACAACAGTGTGACGTGTGACCAGTACCGACAGTTGATCTCGCAGCGCATCGATAGCGACCTTGACCCAGAGGCCGGTGCGAGGCTCGACGCCCACCTTCGAACCTGTCACGCGTGTGGGAACTTCCACGATGACGCCTGGTCATTGCACCGAGCACTGCGGGTCACCGCAGTTGCTGAGTCGCCCGATCATGTTCGCGTTGCGCCCTCGACTCTCGTCGGCCCGGCGGGCATGGCATCGCCGTTGCGGTGGGTCCTCGGCGTGGTCGGTGCAACCTTGGTCATCTTGAACCTCCAGACCATGTTTGCTGCAGGCGAGTCACTCGAACCGCACCTCAGCCGCCACGGTGGCGTTTTCGGCGCGGCGCTTGGCATCGGCATGCTCATCGTGGCTGCCCGCCCGCATCGGGCGATCGGGCTGGTGCCGCTTACGTCGACGATCGCGGTGCTCATGGTCATCTCGGCGCTGGTTGACCTCGCTTTGCAACAAGCGACGATTCTCGGCGAAGCGATTCACGTCGTCGAGCTCGCAGGCTTGGTCTGCTTGTGGGTGATCTCGGGCGGCACGACTCGGCTGCGCGATCGCGTCGAAGCTGCGACCCGGCGCCTGCGGCCCTCTACCGTGGCTTCGTGGCCGACGCTCTGACACTCGACGCAGGCGCGGTGCTCACGGTCAGACTGCTGCGTTTGGCGACCCGCGCAACGTTGCATGCCGCCCATAGCGCTACCGCTAGACCGACTGCTGGCCAAGATGGGCCCTCGTCGTTTCGTGAGCTGACCATCGTCAGTCTGCACAACGAGGTGGGCAGCGATGCTCTGGGTTGGGGCGAGTGCGCGGCACTCAACGCACCGACCTACACCGCAGAATGGGCTCGCGGCGCCTACGAAATGCTCACTAGCGGCCAACCGATCGATGTAGCACAGAGTCCAATGGCTGCAGCCGCTATTGAAATGGCCACGCTCGACGCCGAGCTGCGCGCCGAAGAGCGCTCGTTGGCCGACAAGCTCGGCTGCGGCGGCACAACCTCGACGGCGGGGGCCGTCGTCGGTCTGGCCCCGATCCCTTCGATGCTCGCCGAGGTCACAGAACTTGTCGACGCCGGCTATCGCCGAGTTAAGTGCAAGGTGGCACCGGGGCGCTTGATCGAGCCAATCCGGGCCGTGACCTCAGAGTTTCCCGGGCTCGAGGTGCAGATCGACGCGAACGGCTCGCTTGGGTTTGACGATCTCCGCGTGCTGTTTGCGCTGCGCGACCTCGGCATCACCGCGGTTGAACAACCCTTTGCCATCGGCGATCGTGCCAGCGCGGCGCGACTCGTCGCCGACACAGATCTGACCGTGATTGCAGACGAATCAATCACTTCAGTCAACGAACTGTGGCAGGTGGCCCAGGATCAGGCTGCCACTGCGGTCGCCATCAAGCCGCCGCGAGTCGGCGGCCTGGCGAACGCGCTCACCATGCTCGACGCGGCGCGTCGAGCCGGTCTCGCAGCGTCGGTCGGCGGCATGCTCGAAAGCGGTTTCGGCCGCCATCAGCTCGCTGCACTAGCCGGCCTCAATGCCTTCACGATCACCGGCGACGTCTCGCCGGCCAGCCGTTGGCTACGTATCGATCCGTTCCCCGACATCAAGATGGTCGATGGCACGATCCAGACACCGTCGGTGGTGGGTGTCGCACCACCGCCTGATCTCGACATTCTCGAAGCGGTCACGGTCAACCAAGCAGTAGTAGAGGTGCCTACCATCACTGCTGGCTAAGCCAACTCGATACCGCAGCGGCCGTGCCAGCCGGATTCTCAAGTTGCACGGCGTGGCCACCTTCGACAGCTTGAAAGACGGCGTTTGGCCCAATCGCTTCGGCCATTGCTGCGCCGATCTTGGTGAACTTGCTATCGAGGTGTCCTGCGATGATCAGTACCGGCAGCGAGAGCGACGACAGCTGGTCCCACAGCGGTTGCTGGGTGCCCGTGCCGCAGTTACGAAGCGATGCCGCCAGCCCTTCGGCCCGATTCGCCATGCGCGCAGACCGCTCTGCTTGATCGCTGGCGAGGCCCGCAAAGATCGGCTTCTGCAACCAGTGATCGATAAAGGTCTCGGTGCCGAGCTCCACAATGCGATCGGCGAGTTTGTTGTCAGCTGCCATGCGTTCAACCCGAGCTGCCTCGTCTGCGATGCCGGCAGTAGCCCCGATCAGCACCAACGATGCCATGGCACCTAGGCGGTCGCCGAGTGCAGCGTGCAACAACATGCGACCGCCCATCGAGTAGCCGATGTAGTGCCCATAGCCGCCCGCCTCGACGAGTAGTCGACCGGCCTCAACAAGATCAACGTCGTCGTGCGCGCTCGTGCCATGACCAGGTGCGTCGATCGCGAGCACGCTGAATCGGGCCGACAGCATGCGGCCGAAACCGCCCCAGCACTGAGCGTTTTGGGTGAAACCGTGCGCAAGCACGACGCGGTCCCCAGATTCGCTGAAGACATCGGCTGCGAGCATGACGGCGACCCTAGCGACGTCCACGAACCTACGCAGCCAGATGACCCTTTCCTTGCTCGTACGATCAGTGCGGTGAACAAGCTGCCCACGCAGGTCAACGCGACGTTCTGCGCTTCTGTAGTCGATCAGTGGATTCGTGAAGGTCTTAGCGCGGTCTTCGTGGCACCTGGCTCGCGCTCGACCCCGCTTGCTCTGGCCTTCGCGCAACGCGCACTCGACGGTGACGTAGCGCTCGAACTGTTTCATGATGAGCGCAGCGCGTCGTTTGCGGCGCTCGGCCACGGGCTCGCGACCCAAACACCCGCAGTGCTGTTCTGCACCAGCGGTACCGCGGCCGCTCACTTCTTCGCCGCCGTGATCGAGGCCGACCTGTCGTCGGTGCCCTTGATCGTATGCACCGCTGACCGCCCGCCTGAGCTCTGGGGTCGCGGTGCGCCCCAGACAATCGACCAGACAAATCTGTTTGGCGATCGAGTTCGAGCATTTGGCGAACCTGGCCCACCCGATGATCTAGCCCCAGACCAATGGCGAGCGATCGCTCAAGGTGCCTGGAAGCACAGCGTTGGGCCAACCCCTGGACCCGTGCACCTCAACCTCAGCTTCCGAGACCCCCTGACCGGCGCTCCCGATGTGCTGCCGGCGGCTCTGGCACCCATCGAGCCCGAGTCGGCCAATCCGCCCGATGCAACGATGATTGCTGATCTCGTGACTCGTCTCGAAGGTAACGGTGTGATCATCGCTGGGCGGGGTCAGACAGATCCGGCACTCGTTCTCGAACTGGCGCGACGGCTGCAATGGCCAGTGCTGGCCGATCATCGTTCGGGGTGCCGCTCATTTGACCCAGCGGTTATCCATCGATTCGATTCGCTCTTGCGACACGCTCGGTTCGCAAGCACCCATCGCCCCGATGTGGTTCTGAGAGTTGGCGAGATCGTGTCGAGTAAGGCTTGTTCACAGTGGCTGATGACGCTCGATGCCGACGTGATTGCAACCCGTCCGTGGGGGCGCCTTGTCGACCCCGAAGCAATCGCCACCGCCAACCCTGACGAGATCGGCTTTGTGGCGGCGGTACTCGAAGCACTCGGGCCTGGCGACCGCGCTGAGCCCGATTGGCTCAACGCGTGGCGCAGCGCCGACGATCTTGCCGAAACAGCGATTGCCAGCACATTGATCGGCACCGAGCTCAGCACCAACTGCGAAATCGCCATCGCTCGCACAGTGATCGAGGCGGTGCCACAACACGGAGCGCTCGTTGTCGCCTCGTCGATGCCTGTGCGAGATGTCGAGTGGTTCGGGCCGCCACGCAGCGATATCGCCGTGTACAGCAACCGCGGCGCGAACGGCATCGACGGCACGATCGCAACCGCGATCGGCGTCGCCGCCACCGGCACGCCCACGATCTGCCTGGTCGGCGACGTCGCCGCGTTGCACGACTCCACCAGCTTCGTCGCTCTTGGCGAGCGCGACATCGATCTGACGATCGTCATCGTCAACAACGATGGCGGCGGCATCTTTTCGTTCCTACCCCAGCACGAAGTTCTCGACGGCGCTACCTACGAATTGCTGTTCGGCACCCCACACGGTGCTGATTTCGAGCTACTCGCCGCAGCCCATGGCATCGAGACCGCCCGTTGGCCCACCGCGCTTAGTCCCCAAGGTGTGCGCGTGGTCATCGCCACGAGCAGCCGAGCCGAAAATCTGGCACGCCATGACAACGCACACGCCGCGGTTGCCGCTGCTTTGGACTGACCTACGCTCGAGCGATGCGTCACCGGACCTGGAGCCCCCGCGCTTTGCGACCAGCAGTACGGCTGATTCTGGTCGCAGCAGCACTCAGCCTCGTTGTCGCCGCATGCGGTAGCTCATCAGAGGGGGGTTCCACCCGTGAGTCAGGGAGCCAACTCGATCTCTCGGCGGTCTCAGGGCCAGCGCCCGCAGCAGGCACATGCCTGGCCGGCGATCCGGCATGCGAAGACTTCGATGACACGACCGGCGCTGAACCGCCGCCCGAGCTATTGACGCCTCAACCCTTTGATGAAGCCGGGCCACTGCTTTTGACGTTCGGGGGCTACTTCGTCAGCGATGGCACAAGATCACAGCTGTGCGCCTCACTAGCCGAGAGCTTCCCACCACAGTGCGGCGAGACGATCATCGAGATCGAAGGCGACTACGACCTGCTGCTCGAATCGGTGCGCGAATCGTTCGGGAACCCCGACGACGCCAGCCTCTTCAATGAAGGCGACATCTGGTGGACCGACGAGTTCATCAATCTGAGAGGCGAACTCATCGCCGGCCGCCTCATCATTGAATAATCACGGCTAGGGGCGAACGAGGGCACCCATCATTGCCTGAAACTTGCTTCTGGTCTCGCCAAGTTCAGCCTCGGGATCGCTGTCGGCGACGACACCCACGCCAGCCCAGATCGATGCTCGGTTGGCAGAGATCGTGCCGGATCGAATGCCGACCGCAAACTCACCGTTGCCGGCACCATCGACCCAGCCGACCGGCCCGGCATAGCGGCCTCGCTCGCCTGGTTCGATCGCTGCGATCTGCCTAAGGGCTGCACCTTGTGGGTCGCCCCCAACCGCTGGGGTTGGGTGCAGGGCTGCCACCAGCTCGAGAATCGATGTCGGTGGCGACGACAAACGGCCTTCGACTCGGGTGCCGAGGTGGTGCACATTCGCGAGCGACACGATCGTCGGCTCGGGCTCGGCGTCGACATAGGAACAAAAGGGCAACAACGTGTCGAGCAACCAGTCGATCGTCAGGCGATGCTCGTGACGATCTTTGGCAGAACCAACGAGCGCCGACGCCAGGCGTGAATCGGCCGAAGGATCCGACGAGCGCGGCGCAGTGCCGGCCAACGGGTGGGCGTGCACGACGTCATCGACGCGACCAACCAGCAGCTCGGGTGACGCGCCGATGAACCCGTCGACCGCAAAAACCATCGCTGTGCCGAAATTCTGGTGCAACCGTCGCAACACCTCGCCAACATCGATCGGCTGGTCAGCGACGGCGACCAGCTCACGAGCCAACACGACCTTGCTCAGAGCACCCGAGGCGATGAGATCACGGGTGGGCGCCACGACGTCGTCGCGCCACGACGCAGGGGCCACCGGTGCCGTGATCGACCACTGCGCGATCTCGGTCGACGGTGGTGCTACATCGCCAGCCGCTGTTGCTTGTTCGATCGCTTCGCCGACTGAGATACCGGTCGCAAGAATCCATCGACGTCGCTGCGAACCACGCACCACGACCGCGCACGGAACAATGAGCTCGCCAGGCGCCTCGCGATCGAACGGAAGCGAAGCAAAGGCAACCACGCCGCTGCCGGGCAGTCCAACGTCGTTGCTTCCGGCCAGCGCGGCGAGCGCCTCTTGCGCGGCCAAGGCCCCGGTTGGGCGTTCGATCGGGATTCTCAGCGCCTCGCCGACCCCGGCCATCACTAAGCCGTCTCGGCTCCACAGCATGCCGGTTGCAGCACCGACGATGAGCGGGTCGAGATCGTGGTCGAGACGTACCGACGTCGTCAGCATCATCGCAGCCTATGACGGCTTACCAAGGCCGCATCGTTGCCGAGATGCCCGCCTCGATCAACGTGGCAAGCACCCGTTCAGCATGCTCGAAATCGAGGGTGTCGATGCGCAACTCAAGGATGGTGCTGCGCGCCCCCGTCGAACCAAGACCGTCGTGATCGACCTGCACCACGTTGGCCCGGGCATCGGCTATCAGCGACGAAACCTGGGCGAGGCGACCCGGCACATCGTCGAGCTCGACGGTGATGCGATTCAGGCGCCCCTGCACAGCGAGCCCTCGCAGGGTCACGCTTGACAGCGTGCGCGGATCGATGTTGCCGCCGCACAGAACGACGCCGACCTTGCGGCCGGCGAACCGATCGCCGTGTTCCATGCATGCTGCGAGGCCAGTGGCGCCTGCGCCTTCGACCACGGTCTTTTCGATTTCGAGCAACATCGCGATCGCTTTTTCGATCGCGGCTTCGCTCACCACGACAACCTCAACGTCGTTCTTGGCCAGCAGCCGTTGGGTGATCACGCCTGGTTCGCGAACCGCAATGCCATCGGCAACCGTCGTACCGTCGAGTCGCGTCGATGTGCGCCCCGCCAACGCGTCTGCCATCGACGGATAGCGCTCAGACTGCACGCCGACGACCGACACCTTTGAGTCGTGGGCCTGTGCGACGACCGAGATGCCAGCGGCAAGTCCACCGCCGCCGACCGCGGCGACGATGACGTCGAGTTCAGGCTCTTGCTCGAGCATCTCGAGCGCAATAGTGCCCTGCCCGGCGATCACTGCGGGGTCGTCAAAGGGATGAATGAACTCGAGACCGCGCTCTTCGGCGAGCTGTACCGCGGCGACGGCAGACTCGGTCACATCGGCGCCGATCAACTCGACCGTGGCGCCCAGGTCACGAGTGCGGGCCACCTTCACGAACGGCGTGTTCTCAGGCATCACGATCGTTGTTTCGAGATCCAACAGCGAGCCGTGCCAGGCGACACCTTGGGCGTGATTGCCGGCCGACATCGCAATGACGCCGGTGCCGGGCGCCACGTCGAGCAACCGATTTCGCGCGCCCCGACCCTTGAACGAACCCGTGTATTGCAGATTCTCGAACTTGAGGTAGACCGTCGCCCCCACAATCTCAGACAACGTGCGCGAGTGAGTGAGCGGTGTGCGCTCGATTGCAGAGGCGATGCGATCTTGAGCCGCCCAGACGTCCTGAATGGTCACCGGCGATGCGTCCGTCACCGTGCGAGAGTAGCCGCCGACGGTGGAGGGCCCGCCACGACCGGCCACAATCAGTTGGTGGACCGCAGAATCTCGGCAACCGTCGACGCCTCGCCTGAATCGACCATGACGGCGCTCGCAGACCTCGGGACCTATCCCGAGTGGCTATCACTCGTGCACGCTGCCGAGCCAGTCGATGACGCAGTCTGGAACGTCACGTTGCAAGCTCGCCTTGGGCCCCTCGCGAGGTCAAAGCGGCTACGCATGCGTCGCACCCATCTCGACGAGACGCGCGTGCGCTTTGAGCGAGCCGAAACCGACGAACGCAACCACGCCGACTGGACACTTGAGGCGAGTGTCCAGCCCAGCAACCCGCAATCAAACAACGCACTATCAACAAACGCGCAGTCAACAAACGCGCAGTCAACAAACGCGCAGTCAACAAATGTGATTGTTGCCTTGCACTACGGCGGCGCGCTGTGGTCAGCGCCGCTTGAGATCGCGCTCGCCAGTTTCGAGGGTTCAGCAGCCGAGCGCTTGAGCACGTTCTTGGCCGATGCCTGATCTGGTCATGGTCGACATGGCGGCCGGTGACGGGTTCGTCGACGCCTTGGAGCGAACGTGGGAAGCCGGTGACGCGGTGTTCCCCCTTGATCAGCGACTGCCGGCTGCAGAGGCGCAGCGAGTCGCCGACATCATCGGCCCGACCGCAGTCATCGAAGCCGACGGTGAACGTCGCAGTCTCGACGGTGGCAAGGCAGTGGCCGACGGTGACGCCATCGTTGTAGCGACGTCGGGCACGACCGGCACGCCCAAAGCCGTGATCCATACCCACGATTCGGTGCGGGCATCGGCAGAGGCGACGAGCGATGCCCTCGACGTCGACCCTGCCAACGACTGTTGGCTCGCCTGCTTGCCGCCGGCCCACATTGGTGGGCTTGCGGTAATCACGCGGGCACTTCATACCGGCACCGGGCTCATCGTGCACGAGGCGTTTAGCGCCGAGGCCACCGACCTGGCAGCCCGAGATGGCGCCACCCTCGTGTCTCTCGTCACCCGGGCCCTCAACCAGGTCGACACCAGCGGCTTTCGCACGATTCTGATCGGCGGGGCCGCGCCGCCACCTGATCTGGCTGACAACGTGCTGGCGACGTGGGGCATGACCGAAACCGGATCAGGCTGTGTCTATGGCGGCTACCCGCTGGCTGGCGTCGAGCTGCGCATCTCGGCCAACGACGAGCTTGAGGTGCGTGCGCCACTGCTGTTGCGGGCCTACCGAACCAGCGATGGCGAAGTCGACCCGTTCACTTCCGACGGCTGGTTCCCGACCGGCGACCGAGCGCGCCTCGACCCCGATGGCCGCTTGTGGGTCGAAGGACGGGCCGGCGACATGATCATCAGCGGCGGCGAGAACGTCTGGCCGCACCGCATCGAGCCGGTGTTAGAGCAGCATCCTGCGATTAGCGAGGCCGCCGTCTTCGGGCGCCCCGATCCCGACTGGGGCCATCGCGTGGTCGCGAGCATCGTCGTCACTGCGGCCCATGAGCCGCCGAGCCTCGAAGAGATTCGCGAATGGGTGCAACGTGAACTTCCGGTGTGGAATGCGCCACGTGAGGTGACCGCGGTCGACGAGTTGCCCCGCACCGCCCTCGGCAAGCTTCGGCGAGGTCAGCTGCGTTAGAACCACAGCGACCCAGCATCATCCACGGCGCCAGCATCATCCACGGCGCCAGCATCATCGACACTGTCAGACCCATCAGCGATCATGGCCCCATGGCAACCCGCCGCTACGGCACGATCGTGAAGCATCTCACCGATGACCCCGCGACCGCTGTCGAACTCGCGGCCAAGCTCGACGACGAGGTGCTCATGCACCTCGCCGCCGCTCTCGGAGATGAGACCCGTCGTCGGTCCATCGACGACGGCGACCAGCAAGCGATCATCGACGCCGCGTTCGAGCATGCATTCGGACGCGACGGCCTCGGCTGCCAGCCGTACCGAGAGGGCCCTTTCATCGTGTGCCCGGGTGCGATCGTCTCGAAGCGACGCGGGGCACACACGTGCCGCTTCGTCTCGGTCAACGATGTGTGGATCTGGGACTCCTATGAGCTGATCCACGAAGAGAAGCGTTCCGCCCCCGGCACCGACGACGGTTTTCGAGCGGTCGCTCTGCTCTCGCCCACCGAGGGTCTGAACCTCGATCTGGTATCGGGCAAGCAGCGATCTGGCCAGCACCAGGTCGACACAGTCGTGTCGTTCGTCGTAAAGCGCGGCGAACTCGTAGAGGTCAGCCAACGCAACGTCGCAAAGATGCGCCACAGCTAACGCACTGCTCGGCACGACGTTTCGGCAGAACCGAAACTCGGTCACTGCGGAATTACGCGACGAGCGGCGGTGGCGGTTTTCGTTTTTTGGGCGCGATTTCGTCGGGTGTCGCTGGCCGGGTAGTCCAGGTGCTCTCGGTCTCGCCGCC
>Ga0114956_1000722_pt1 | contig 24885 bp, 15 predicted proteins | sample MaitaG_FD_87304 | JGI IMG/M metagenome (GOLD analysis project Ga0114956, IMG submission 87304) | Marine algal microbial communities from Maine, USA - Maine_Asex2 metaG | ecosystem: Host-associated > Algae > Red algae > Unclassified | place: Maine, USA | collected 2015-01-05
GATTATGAAAAAGACCTCTCCGCTGGTCTTTTTGTTACTTTTTAGAGAACTAATTTTATGGTAAAACGACTTTTCAGCCTACTGCTGCTATTCGCAGTAGTAGGGCAATGTATGCATGGGCAAAACCTAGTCCTCAATCCGAGCTTCGAGACGAACTCTGCTTGCCCGAGTCAAGGGGGACAATTGAGTGCGGTTAATAGTTGGTATACGTTGACCGACGGAACGCCCGATTACTTCAATACCTGTGCCACCAATATCGATTACAGCATTCCTAATAATGCCTTTGGAACCCAAGCGGCTTCTGCTGGAAATGCATATTCTGGTTTTGTGGCTTATGGTGAAAACGAAGTGCGAGAGTATTTATCCATTCCTCTGACAACACCTATGGTTATCGGGCAATCTTATTGTGTCGACTTTAGGGTGAGCCTTTCTGATGAAAGCTTTTTTGGTGTTCAGGAAATTGGTGCTTATTTTACCACCAATCAACCCAATTTCAATACAGGCGGAACCAGCTTAAATTTAACGCCTCAGATTTTCAATACCGATGGTGTTATTATTGAGAACGACGATTGGGTGACTGTTTCGGGTATAATCACAGCCGACCAAGCCTACCAACACTTACACATTGGCAATTTTTTCTCTAATGCCAATACCACAGGAGGAGGTTCTTTCCCTGGTGCACCAGACATTGTAGATTCTTATTATTTTTTAGATGAGGTTTCGGTTCAATTGCTTTCGACAGAATTGTTGACAATGAATGAAACCCAACAAGTTTGTGCTGGTGATCAAGTCGATTTTACAGCACAAGGCGGAACAGCAGGAACATATACTTGGTACAATGCCAATGCACCTGGTGTGGTGTTGAGCGCACAACCCAACCTACAATTGTCTGTTGATAATTCAACAACCTTTGTGGTAGAAGCCATGATTGGAAGCTGTTCGGTAACCGATTCCATTTTTGTAGAAGCGGTTCCTGTTCCCGATGTCGGATTTATTTTACAAAATGGTTGTGCTGGACAAACCGCTATGCTCTTAGACGTTTCTACGGGTGTTCTTCCTGGTGCGACCTATGAATGGGATGTCAACAACGATGGCACCATTGAAGCGACGACTGCTGGTGAGGCGAACTTGGTTTTTAACACTGCTGGAAACTATACGGTTTCTCTGACCATTTCTAATAATGAGTTTTGTATAAGAGAATTGATTCAAAATATTTTTATAGAAGACGATTGTGATCCGTGTGCCAATCCAACTAATTTTGTACCCAATGGCGGATTTGAAGCATTTGATGTTTGTCCTGATGACTTGTCTGGATTGGATGCATTTCTTGGTGACTGGTTTTTACCAACAGGCGGAACAGCCGACTTTTTCCATACGTGCTCGGTTGTCTCCGACCCATTGGATTTCCCTGGCGTTCCGATGAATACTTTTGGGACACAAACGCCATTAGAAGGCAATGGATATGGTGGATTTTTTGCCTATAGAGCAGACAATTACCGAGAATATTTGTCGATAGCACTCTCGCAACCTATGTTGGAAGGAGAAACCTATTGTGTATCGTTTTCTGTAAACCTAGCCGATGATGTTGGTTTTGGTATTCAGGAAATTGGTGCTTATTTGTCTGACAATAATCCGAGCAGCCCTGGTATTGGTCCGTTGACGGTTACGCCACAAATAGAATACAACAACGGCGTTTTATTAAATACCAATGATTGGGTAACCATCAGTCAGACATTGACCATGGATGCCGAGGCAAGTTTTTTGACCATTGGTAATTTCAACGATGAGCAGGGTACGACCAAAGCCATTAGCTCAACGACGGCTACTTTAGATGAAATTGCTTATTATTATGTAGATGAGGTTTTTATTACTTATTTACCGACCTTGCCTTTTGAAGAAAATTACCAAGTTTGTTTGGGTGAAACTTTTAGCCTAGCTGCTCCAGAAGGCTATTGCGAATACGAGTGGTTGATGGCTGGAAATCCGAATGAAATTGTCAGCGAAGAAGCTGGATTCTCCTTTACACCCACCACTACTGGAACCACTACTTTTGTATTTACAGGAGACAAAGGAGAATGTAGTAATTCCAAAACCGTTACCGTTACAACAGAAACAGCGCCCATCACTAATTTTGCTTTTAATGCAGGTTGTTTTGAAGAAGTAGTTGCCTTTATTAATTTAACAGACAATACCACCGAAGGCAGTATTTACGAATGGGATTTTGATGGCAACGGCAGTATTGATTTGGTGAGCAATGGAAGTGTGGGCTATTTTTATTCAGCTCCAGGAACGTACAATGCTACCCTTACAGTGACCAATCCAAGTGGTTGTAGCGACTCTTTTTCTCAGAGTGTGGTGGTTTCCCCCGATTGCGACAATTGCGATCCTGCCAATTTATTGTTTAACCCAGGTTTTGAATTTTACAACGATTGCCCCGAAGAGCTAGACGCCATTACCAATGCCTTTGAGTGGTTCTCGCCAACCGACGATCAAGCAGATTTATTTAATACTTGTAGCGAAAGTGGCTTAACAGGTATTCCTTTTAATGCATATGGCAATGTCAACACCTTTGAAGGAGATGGTTATGCCGGTTTGGTTGCTTATGTAGAAAACAACGATTATAGAGAATATATTTCAACACAACTGACAACACCTTTGGTGGTTGGACAACAATACTGTATTGGTTTTAAAGTTCACATTTCATCGGGAAGTGGTTTTGCCATTGACCGATTGGGTGCTTATTTTACCACCAATAATTTTATTCCAGTAAACAATGCGACCCCACAAGCCACCAACGAATTGTTCGACATCATCTTTTTACCTGGATGGGTAGAAGTCTCGGCTATTTTTACCGCAGACCAACCTTATGAATACTTGACATTGGGTAACTTTTTTGATGTCGGTGCAGAGTTGAATGCCTTAGACATTCCAAATGGTCCAGCCAACGATACGGCTTACTATTATTTTGACAATGTTTCTTTGGTAGAAGTTTCACTAGAAATAGAAAGCGATTTATCTCCCGATGGACTTTGTCAAGGTGGCAGTGCTACGCTTAACGCCATTACCAATTTGTGTGAACACCAATGGACCATAATGGGCAGCGAAATCGTTATCAGCAACAATACGCAAGTGACTGTTTCACCAAACGAAACCACCACTTATGTTTATACTGGAAGCAACGAAGCTTGTGAAAGCGTTACTGCTTCTTATACCGTGGTTGTCAACCCTTCTCCGAATTTGGGTCAGGATCGTTTCCTATGTCCAGAAATTACAGGCGTAGTCCTCAACGATTTGAGTGGAGGAGCGATTTCTTATACATGGTCGCCTCCGACCGATTTGGACGATCCTTTTAGCGGCTCACCAATTGCGTCTCCCGATGTAACGACCACCTATATTGTTCAGGCACAATATGCCCAACCAACACCTTGTCCGACAACCGATACCGTAACTGTTTTTGTGGTTCAACCATTTGCCGAAGCTGGTCCAGCAATTGACACCGTTTGTTTGGGTGAAAGTATTCAGCTCAATGCCTCTGGAGGCGGTACCTACGAATGGAGTCCTGCCAACTTATTGGACGATCCATTTAGTGCAACACCTATGGCAACCATTACACAAAATACGACTTTTGCTCTAACCGTAACCAATGCAGATGGTACTTGTGAAGATGTAGACTTAATTGACATTCACGTTATAGAATGTGATTTGGGTGGTCCAGAATGGACAGAAGACAATGGCAATCAGCCAGACTTTTTGTGTCAGACTATTTTTAGAAACAACGATACAGTGATTGATTTACCTACTGCACTTGATCCTGATTTACCCAATGATGTATTGACTTATACATTGATTCAGCCACAGGTTGGCATTGCTACCTTAGATGGAAACCAATTGAATTATACACCTCCCTTTAATTATACAGGAACCGATACTTTATATGTGGTTGTTTGTGACGAAGCTTTCCCCGTAGAATGTGATACCCTTTTGATTTGTTTGACCATTATCAATCAGCCTCCACAATTTAATGAAGAAAGCCTTTGTTTGACCGTTTATGCAGGAACCACCAATGGCTTCTGTTTTAACTTAACCGATGATGTAGATGATTTGGGTGACTTGACATTGACCATTGATGAGCTCGATCCTGCTGTAGGAAGTATTACAGTTAATGTTGACAATTGCCTGGTGATACAAACATCTCCGACCTTTAATGGAGAAGAACTCTTTACCGTCACTGCTTGTGATCCCGATGGCGATTGTAGTGAAATAGAAATACGCTTGCTGGTTATTTTAGAAAATCAACCGCCAGGTATTTCCATTGACAATCAAGATGCAGTACAGTCTTTCCCACAGTCTTTCTGCTTCTCTAGTTCAGATCCCAATTCGGCTACTTTTTTGGGTGAAAATTTGACCTATGAAATTGTGGGAATGCCTATGAATGGAACACTTACGGTTGAAGATGATACTTGTTTGACCTATACAGGGAATCTAGACTTTATTGGAACAGACTTGATTACCATTGAGGTTTGCGACGATGGATTCAGCCAAACAGAATTAGCTGTCTATGAAGATTTATGCGCCAATTTTGTTTCATTCGTAGAAGCCAGTCCACCATTGTGCGAGCAAGTCAGTATTTCTATAAATGTAGCAGACGGTTTGGTTGCCAACAATGATATGTCCAATGCCGAAGACAATATGCCAACGGTCTTTAATGTTTTAACAAATGATGTACCAACCAATCCTGAAACGCTAGAAATCATTGGAGGACCTTCAAATGGAACCATCAATCTGAATTCAAACAATACAATTTCGTATATTCCATTTACAGACTTTTTGGGAATTGACAGCATTATTTATGTGATTTGTTTGCCTCCTTTGGGCTGTGACACCGCTACTTGGTATATCAATGTAGTCAACGAACTAGAAGCCATAGACGATGCCATATCGACCATTGAAGATCAGGCGTTCTCTGTCGACATTTTGGCAAACGATGTTTATCCAGCATTGGAACCTTTATTCGTAAACATCATAGATTCTACCTCCAATGGTATGATTGTAATCAATACCGACTTTACGGTTTCGTATTTCCCCAACCAAGACTTCTTTGGTGTAGATCAGTTCATCTATCAGATTTGCAACGACTCCATCGGATGCGACCAAGCCATTGTGACCATTACGGTCTTAGAAGGCGTTCCGCCCATTTTAATTGACGATCCAGTTACAACAGATTTGTCCACGGAAGTGGTGGTAGATTTCCTTGCCAACGATATGGATCCAATTGGTGATACTTTGGTTGTAAAAGGTTTTGAAGGTGGTGAAAATGGAACCTATTCTTTTGATACGACTAACCTACTATTGACCTATGAGCCAAGTCCTACTTTTGTGGGCAGCGATACCATTGTGTATACTGTATGTAATACCAACGGCTTTAATGAATCAGCTATGATCATCATTTCGGTCAACCCACCCGATTGTGACTTGACGGTTCCAGGTGGTCTTTCGCCAAATGGGGATGGTAAAAATGATTTGTTGATCATTCCAGAAATCGTATTGTGTGAAGAATACAGAGAAAATGAAATCACCATTTTTAACCGTTGGGGAAGTGTGGTTTATAACCGCATCAATTACGGAACCGATTCTGAATGGTGGGATGGTAGTTGGGACAACAATTTGGAACCGCTTCCTGCTGGAACTTACTTCTATGTCATAGAAACGGATTTTGACAATGGTGGGCAGATGTTTAAGGGAGCTGTAGAGGTGTTTAGGTAGACCGCCTGCGGCTGTGCTTTTGGACTGTTCGCTGCGCTCGCTTTTGGAAAGCTCATAGATTCTTAATGAAACTAAATGTGCCTTAATACCTAAATGGTTCAAGGTAAAATATTAATCAAACGCTCTGTTGATCTTAAACGATTGGCAGAGCGTTTTTTATTACTATAGTAATTTATCAAATAGTATGCTATTTTGTCTGTATCAGGATTCATAGGATTGGAGGATTAAATTGATTTTTTCTTTGTTGCCTGCTCTTTTATAAAGGGTAAAATCTTGTGAATCCTAAAATCCAGAAAATCAGGATGCTGGAAGGCACAATTTGATTGCAATACCAGCTTGAATCTGAAGCTACTTAATCCACATTGTCATAATCTATACAAACTCCTTGTTTCATTCCTTAAATCTATATTTGTCTTCTACTAAACTCCATTATCTGTTCTTGGCATAATAGTACTGTTGTGCACTAATTTTTTCTTTTCTTGTGAAATAAAAAAATAATTTAAATAAAAAAAATATATTAATCAATGTACTCAAATATTTACTTCCATAAAAACACACACTATTTTTATCTTTTTGCGCTTCTATTGATGGGTAGTTTCATTAGCAAACAAGCCTGTGCGCAAATAATATTTAGTGAAGATTTTGAATCAGGAGCCAACGATTGGACCATTGTTTCAAATGCCTCTGATGGGGGTTGGAATATAGGAACAGCGGCTTCTATATCTAGTCAGTCATTTGCTATTGTGAACAATAATTCTGGGAACATAGCAGGAACAAATGACGACAGTTGTAATTGTGATAAAACAGATGAGTTTTTCATCTCTCCTTCCATTGATTTAACTGATGTAGCGGCGGCGGTATTAAAGTTTGATTCCTATTTTACAGACAATGGTTACCAAGGTGTTTTTGAAGATGCCTTTATTGAAATTTCTACCGATGGTGGAAATACTTGGGAGATATTAGAAGACCTACATGGACACGGTTCTTGGGATCAACACTTAATTAATTTAACCGATTATGTGGGCTCTGAAGTCAACATAGGCTTTAAATACGATGACAATGGCGGTTGGCTCTATGGTTTCGGTTTTGACAATGTATCGGTAGAAGTACCAACTGCTTTGCAAGTTCAATTGATAGAGGTGGAACAACCAAACTTTGGGGAAGTCAATAAAGCTTATGCCATAGAGGGAACGGTATTGAACAGTGGTGCAAATCTGATTACTTCTTTGGATATCAGTTATTACATTGATGGCGTATTGGCACAAAATCAAGTTTTGGAAAATTTAGAAATTGCTGCTTTTGCATATGCCAATTTTACGTTTTCAAGTCCTTGGATTCCTGCTGCAATTGGGACTTATGAAATTGAGGTTGAAATCAATTTGGTTAACGAAGAAATGGAGGAGATCATCAGTGCAGTTCAACCATTTGAGGTAGAGGTTTTTGGCGAAACCATTGTTCCTAATAAAATTATGGACTTTTTCTCTGGCGAGCCTGTCGTGAATCAAATTGCCAGTTCGGCAAATGCATTAGATGGTCCAACCGATTTAGATTTCTTTCCTGTTTTGGGTAAAAACGAATTGTGGATTGTCAACGAACGCAACGAAGACGATGGAGGAAGCACCCTCACCGTATCGAATGCAACCACCGAAGACAGAAGCTTTGAAAGTAAAATAGATGGCAACTCTTGGCACTTTATGTCTTTGCCAACAGGTATTGCTTTTAGCGACGACAACTTCAATTTTGCCAACTCAACAGGCGTGCAAGACGCCAATCATTCAGGAGGGAGTTTTACAGGTCCTGCCCTATGGTCTAGTGATCCCGATATTTATGCACAGCCTTCTGGTGGAAATGGAAGCCATTTGGATATGTTGCACGGCAGTCCGTTTTGTATGGGAATTGCCCACGAAGTAGACAATGCTTTTTGGGTCTATGACGATTGGCACGAAGAAATTGTCCGCTATGATTTTGTCGAAGACCACGGTCCTGGAAACGACGATCACTCGGATGGAACGGTGAGACGTTATGGAGATATTGGAATCGGTAAAGATGGCGATGTACCCAATCACTTAATTTTAGACAAAGAAACAGGCTGGCTTTATTTTGTAGACAATGGACAAGACAGAGTGATGCGTTTGGACATCAATTCGGCAACAGGTTCTAGCAGTTTGCCAGAGCTGAATGAACCATTGGCAGAGCATTCGCAAATGTCTGGTTTTACCTTTGAAACCATCATTGATGAAGGCTTGGTTAGGCCTTGCGGTATTGAACTGTTTGAAAACTATTTGTTGGTTGGAGATTATGCCAATGGAGACATTGTGGTTTATGATATGGACAATGCTTTTGCCGAAGTCGGACGAATAGAAACCAGTCAGGGATTGACAGGGATTAAAGTGGGTCCTAATGGAAACATTTGGGCAACCAATAGAACGCAGAATACCCTTATTATGGTGGAACCTGCGTTGGCACCTCCTATTGCTGGCTTCGATTATACTACTGATAATACAACGGTTTCTCTTAGCAATATGTCGGAGTTTGCAAACAATTGGACGTGGAGTTTTGGAGACGGATCAGCCAACTTTGTTGGTCAGAATCCTGGCAACTACGAATATGCTGTTAGTGGCGATTATGAAATTTGTTTGACTGTTGAAAATGCATTGGGCACAGACGAATTCTGTCAAACGGTAAGCATTAGTTACTCTGTAGCGCCCATTGCCGATTTCTCTTTTGAGTTGGATGGCAATACCCTTTCTGTCAACGATGTTTCTTCTTATGCCGAAAGTTGGGCTTGGAGCTATGGCGACGAATCAGCTGATGTAGATGGTCAGTATCCAGAAGAACACTTCTTTGAATTTAATGGTACTTATGAAGTTTGTTTGGACGTAACCAACACTATTGGCAGCGATGCTATTTGTAAAATGGTTGAAATTACGGAAGCCACCAATGTGGGCATCAATGATTTTGCGTTCTTAAAATCTTATGCGCTTTTCCCCAATCCAGTACAAGATTTGTTGTCCATCAGATTACTTCCCATACAGAACGAAAATGTATCCATTGACATCAAAGATGTTACTGGACGAACAGTCTTACAATTTGAGCGCACTCTTTTAGAAAATCAAGAAAACAATCTCAGCCTCAATACCAGCACTTTTGCAAATGGTTTATACTTCGTACACATTACTGCGGAAGCAGCTGATTTGACGATTCCTTTTGTGGTGGTGAAATAAGGGTTCATTTTATTAAACAGCTTCTATAGTCCACCAAGGATAGATTTGGTGGACTATAGAAGCTGTTCTTTTTTATGAAAACACTTTATACTATATGCTATTTTATTGTAAAATAAAAAGTACTGCCTTCATTTAATTTAGAATCAACCCAAATGCTGCCTCCATGTTGTAATACAATTTGTTTACAAGTACTCAAACCTATACCAGAGCCTTTATATAATTGATCAGTATTTAATTTTTCAAATATTTCAAATATTTTTTCTGTATTCTCTTGCTTCATACCAATTCCATTATCACTTATAGAGAATACGGAATCGTTTGTGCAACACGAAATGGTGATTATGGGCTTAACCTCTTTGCGATAAAACTTTAAAGCATTATTTAATAAGTTTAAGAATAGTTGCTTTAATTTCGTTTCATCACCATATATATATTCTGGGAGGTTGGTTTTTATGATTGTTGCATCAATGCTGTTGATGTTATCAAAAAGCATTAATTCGATTTGAGTTAAAAGCTCGTGTAAGTTGATTTTATCTTTTTTAATCTGAGGAGCATTGATTCGAGAATATTCCAATATTCCATCAATTAATTGATCCATTTGGTTGCCTCCTTGCTCAATAAAACCTAAATATTCTACTTGTTCTTGGTTCAAATTTGACTCCTTATTGCTCTTCAATAGCTTTGAAAAACTGGTCATTGTTCTTAGTGGTGCTTTTAAATCATGGGAAGTTCGGTAAGCAAATTTTTCAAGCTCATTATTAGAATTTATGTATTTACGAAGTTTTACATTTTGCGTTTCTAATTGCTCATTATTCCTTTTGATGGTTTGTGTCTGTTCATTTTTGATTTTGATTTCATACTGAATTTGATGATGACTTTCTAGACTTTCCATAAACAAACAGAATTTATTAAAAACAAGTGCATACTTATTTAATTCCGCAACTTTTAACTCGTGGTTTTTCTTACTCAATACTAGAATGCTTTTTGTTCCAGCAAAAAAAACACCCAGTTCATTTTGATTGAAGTCATTCAAACGATCAAAACAGGTAAATCCAATGTCGTCCTCTTTTAAAATCTCAATTTTATTGGGAACCAATGATTTGAGCGTTTCTTCATCAAAAGCTTTGTCTTCTAAAGAGGTTTTAGGTATTGAAAATACTTTTCTAAATGTTGTAGGATTCGTTATGGTGTAATAACCCGCAAATGAAAGGTTTTGCTGAAACATAAGTGTCCTCAAAAACGATCTTGCATTTTCATTAACATCGAATGACTTACCTATTTGGAGAGATATCTCATATAAGGAAGAAAGCGTTAATACAATATCACCTTCTTTCTTATTCATTCTTTTCAACTATGCTGATTACAATGGTTTTATGATGATAGTCAAGTAATCCACCATTAGAGGATGATATTTCACCCATTGAAAAGACACCATACACAGGCAAATTCTTTTCTTTAGCTATTAAATCAATATTATTCAACTCTTGCTCAAAACATTCATTGAGTAGCCAAGTTCTAGAGATACAATCAGCCACAAACAAAAAGGATGGATTGTTGCATTTTGTTATGACTTCCATACAGGCATCTCTTCCTGCCAAAAGCATATCATCTGTTTCAGAGTTCATTAAATACAGGACTGAATTAGATGGTATTTCTGCCCCAAATTTTATAGAAGCATTCGATTCAACACTCACAGGGTCTCTTATCAAATATTCACTATCGGAGCGAGAGATTCCAAAAGGATAACGCTTAGCATATTTATAGTAATTGTTTTCATCTATTAAAACATTTTCCTGTTCTTCAATGATGCTCTTACATACATTATAAGCAGACTCCCAATTGACCTCTTTCAATAAATTTCCCGAAGTTTTTGTGGCTATATAAGGTCCTGCAATGGGTTTCCAACCATGTCTAGTGGATTGAACAATCTGGTTTGTTACAGGAACAACAATGGCTGCGTCCATAAAAAAACCAGCTGGCGTAAAAAGACAATTCTGACGTTCGAAACTTCCAAAACCTGCTCCAGAACCAAAAACCTGATGGTCTGACCCAATTTCATCGTAAAGCTGAAAAATAAATTTTGAGATCCAATTACTTAAACCATCGGTTAGGATAAAAAGGCTGCTGGGTTTGTCTAATTTAAGTTCAGAAGGTATTTCAATATCGCCATCATCTAAGCCCCTGACTATTATAGGCTGTTGCTCAAATAGAATTGGTAATATTAAAACCTTGTCTTTATAGCTTTCTTTTTTGTAAATAACACTGGGGAAAATCCCTCCACAAAACTGAATATTTTCCCCATTAAGCAATGTTATGAGTAAATCATAATCAATACCAACATTTTCACCACAAAATATTAAAAAATCAGATTTTATGATTTTATTACGTTGTCTAATTTCAAAAAGTATTTTACTTTCTGTAGGAGTGTCAATTAACATGATTTTTGGTAAAAGTTCTAAAATTAATTTTTTGAAATAGGAATGTGATATTCATTTTATTAAGCTAAGTTACAACCAATAAATTTAACATTTTCACTGTTATATAAACGACTCATTTACGCTAAAAGTTTTATTTAACTTTCCGACTTTTTAAAAGAATAACGCACTAAAAATTATTTGATTTATCAGATATAAAATCAACTTAAATCAATAACCTTTGTACCTTATCACAATTCAACCTATATTCGCACACTTTTATTGGAAAGCAAGAACACAAAGTACGTACAACACAAACACTCAAAAGGCTAATTTTCTGTTGTTTATCAAACACAAACTGTGATGAAACAAAAAATAGATGATGCCTTATACATAATGGCGCAAGAAATTGAGGCAAAGCGTTTGCAACTTTTGGCAGTAAATGCCGAAGATGTAAACGATTGCGATGAGACAGATGTGTCTCTATACGACCGACTGTTTATAGACGACAAGAAGATTGACGGAATGATTTCGTCTTTGCACCAAGTCAGAGAAAAAGACTCTCCACTCCACAAAGTACGCTATTCTTTTATACACGAAAATGGATTGCTCATTGAGAATAAAACGGTTCCGTTTGGAACGATTCTAATTGTTTATGAGTCTAGACCCGATGTCACTGTTGAAGCAACTGCTACGGCTTTAAAGTCCGGCAATAAAATTTTATTAAAAGGAGGAAAAGAAGCCAGAAGAAGCAATGTCGTTTTACACCAATGCTGGTCCAAGGCATTAGAAAAAACAGGATTAGACAAGCAAATGGTTCGCTATTTGGATATGGACAGACAGGGTTTTCAAGCTTATTTAAAAGAACCCGATGCGCCCATAGATTTAATCATTCCCAGAGGCGGAGAAAAATTAATAGCCTTTGTAAAAAGTGTGGCGCAATGTCCTGTCTTGATTAGTGGAAGAGGAAACAATTTTTTATATGTTTCTGAAAAGGCTGATTTGGACATGGCAAAATCCATCATTGTTCAATCTAAAATTTCTAAAATATCTGCTTGTAATTCGTTGGATAAAGTCCTCGTTCACGAAAGCATAAGAGGTGGTTTTATCAAAGAAATTATTGCTGAATTAGAAGCACACAACATCAACATCGTCACGCAGCCGAATGACGATATTTGGAGAGAAGAATTTTTGGATAAAAAGATTGTAATCGCTAAAACGCAAGGGTTGACTCAAGCCACAGCAACCATCAATAAATATTCTGGGAAACATTCTGCGACCATTGTCACCAAAGACGATCAAGAAGCAGCTTTGTTTATGGAAAAGGTAGATTGTGCCGCCGTTTACCACAACGCCTCTACCCGATTTACCGATGGTTTTCAATTTGGATTGGGTGCCGAAATGGCGATCAGCACTGTAAAACTACACCATAGAGGTCCTTTGGGAATCGAGCATCTTGTAACCAATAAATGGTATATCAAAGGCAATGGACAGACAAGATAAACCCATCCTCCTAATCAAATTTGGTTCGGCAACACTGACCAAAGGAGGAGATAAAATATCCAGAGCGAAGCTCGAAGACATTGCCCATCAAGTCGTTTTATTAAGAATAAAATATGATGTGATATTGGTTTGTTCGGGCGCTATTGCAGCGGCAAAACAGTTCATTAAATTAGAACGTTTTGGTCAAGGAGTCAAGGAAAAGCAAGCTTTGGCTGCCATCGGACAACCTTTCTTAATGCGTCTAATTTATGAGTCTTTTAGAGACTTTGAAATACCTGTTGGACAATGTTTGTTGTCCTATAATGACTTCAAAAATGAGACCTCAAAAAACAATATCTTCAATACCATTTCGGAGCTCTTAAAAAATGGCATATTGCCCATTATCAACGAGAACGATACGACTGCTACAGAAGAAATCAAGTTTGGAGACAACGACAAACTATCAGCATTGGTGGCTTCGTTGTTAAAAGTAAATCAGCTGATTCTTGCCAGCAATACGTTTGGTTTATACGACGACCAACAGCAAACCATTGAGAAAATAACAGACATTAAAATGGTCAGAAAATACATCTCTGACGAAAAATCAAGTCAGGGCACTGGAGGAATGCACTCCAAATTAGATGCAACCGAAATCGCTCAACAGAACGGTATTGAAACTTGGATTGTCAATGGCCATGAAGATGGCTTTTTAATCAATGCATTTGAGGGCAAAGTAAAATTCACTAAAATTGTTGGGAGGTCGGGAAGTTGGGAGGTCGGGAAGTCGAGATATCGGGAAGTCGAGATATCGGGAAGTCGAGATATCGGGAAATCGAGATCTAGAGACTTATAGTCCCAAATTCTAAAGTCCCGAAATCCCAAATTCCCGAAATCCCAAAATCCCGAAATCCCGAAATCCCAATGAACGAAAATCAACTTTTAAAGCTCGTAAAAAAACACGATGCACCTTTATATGTTTACGATGGAGATGCCATTATTAAGAAATACAAAGCATTTGAAAAAGCATTTAAGGTAAAAAATATTAAGATTCATTTTGCAGCAAAAGCCTTAACCAACCTTGCCATTCTTAGACTGTTTAAAGAATTGGGAGCAGGATTGGATTGTGTATCTATACAGGAAATAAAAATGGGTATAAAGGCAGGATTTAAGGCAGACGACATTATTTACACACCCAATGGCGTTTCTATGGAGGAATACCAACAAGCGGTCAAACTAAAAACAAAGATCACCGTTGACAATATTTCTATTCTCGAAAAGATGGGGCGTCAATTTCCTAAAAAACCCATTTTCATAAGGATCAATCCGCACTTAAATGCTGGGGGCAATAGTAAAATCAGCGTGGGCAAAATAGATTCTAAATTTGGTATTTCTATTCACCAGATTCCACTGGTTTTAAGAATCATCAAGAAGTTCAATATAGAAGTCGAAGGACTACACATTCATACAGGTTCAGATGTTATTGAGCCAGAAATTTTCGAGCGAGTAGCCAAACTCATTTTTAATTTAGCCGATGAGTTTGACAGTCTACAATCCATAGATTTTGGTAGTGGTTTTAAAGTTAAATATAAAAAAGACGATCTCTTTACCGATGTCAAAAAAGTTGGAGCCAAATTCAGTAAAGCCTTTAACAATTATTGTAAAAAAAGGAAAAAACAGTTGACCCTTAGATTTGAACCAGGAAAATATTTGGTCAGTGAAGCAGGCGTTTTTTTAACAAAAGTCAATGTCATCAAACAAACGACTGCCTGTACTTTTGTTGCTGTTGATAGTGGTTTTAATCACCTCATCAGACCTATGTTTTATGATGCTCATCACGAAATAGAAAACATCTCTAATCCAAAGGGAGAACACAAATTATATTCTGTCGTTGGCTATATCTGTGAATCAGACACCTTTGCAGTTGATAGAAGCATTCGGGAGGTAAAAGAAGGAGACATTCTATTGTTTAAAAATGCAGGCGCCTACTGTTTCTCTATGGCGTCCAATTATAACTCAAGATTCAAACCTGCTGAAGTATTGATCTTAAATGGTAAAAGTTATTTGATTAGAAAAAGGGAAACGCTTAAGTCACTCTTAGCGAATCAAGAAATGCCTAAGTTGAAGAAGTGGGTGTAGGTATAGGTGATGGTTGATAATTGATAATTGATGGTTGATGGTTGATAAGTGATAATTGATAAGTGATAAGTGATAAGTGATAAGTGATGGTTTGTGTGTGCCTAAAATAATTCATCAACGATCACCTATCAACGATCAAATATCACCTATCACCTATCACCGATCAACTACAAGACCTTAAAAAAGATATGTAATAAAATTAGTATATTTGTTTGATTCAAAAAACAACAGTATGAAGAATTTTACCCAAATTTCTTTACTTCTATCTATTATTCCTCTGCTTTTTTGGTTACCCGTCTAAGGTTGCTTAATACTTTTTCAAATCCACCCCTCGACTACGCTCGGGGTTCAGACTAATCGTACCCCGAGCGTAGCCGAGGGGTACAATTTGGGACAAAAATGTGCAATTTTAGCTTTAAACTCAACCATCAACGCAATCCGTTATAATCAGAAATTTTAATTTTCATTCTATATTTTCACTTTTATTTTCATTTTAATTTTTTATTCTATACTTTCCAATTCCCATACTGTAAATACTCATTACCTTTGCTATTAATAAAATTCACTTTTAATGACTGAAACAAATACCGTTATCCCATACAGTTTGCTCACCGATTACGATGTAGCGCTGTTCCGCAGTGGTAAGCACATTAGAATATACGAAAAACTAGGTGCTCAGCTAATTACTGTCAAGAAAAAGAAAGGCGTTCAATTTGGTGTTTGGGCGCCAAATGGAGCAAGTGTGTCTGTTATTGGCGATTTTAACGGATGGAATAAGAGCAGTCACCAATTGAATATTCGCCAAGATGGCAGCGGTATTTGGGAAGGGTTTATTCCAGAACTCAAAAAAGGAACCGTCTACAAATACTTCATCATCAATGCGCAAACGGGTAAAGGTCTAGAAAAAGGCGATCCTTATGGGTTTTATTGGGAAAAGCCTCCACAAACGGCTTCGGTGGTTTGGGACAACGACTATAAGTGGTCCGATAAAAAGTGGATGAAGAAACGCAAGGACCACAATGGTTTGGACAAGCCGATGTCGGTCTATGAAATGCACTATGCTTCTTGGCGTAAAAACTTAGAAGCCAATGGGGAGCCCTTGACTTATCGTGAAATGGCAGAGGTCCTTCCCGATTACCTGGCTGATTTAAATTTCACCCATGTCGAGTTCCTTCCTTTAATGGAACACCCTTACGATGGTTCTTGGGGGTATCAATTGGTGGGGTATTTTGCGTCTAGTAGCCGTTTTGGAACGCCACAAGATTTTATGTATCTCGTAGAAGCCCTACACAAAAAAGACATAGGCGTTATTATGGATTGGGTTCCTTCGCATTTCCCATACGACAGCCACGGTCTCGGTTATTTTGACGGCACGCACCTTTATGAACATTCCGACCCCAGACAAGGATTTCACCCCGATTGGAAAACCTTTATTTACAATTATAGTAGAAACGAAGTGCGCTCTTTTCTTATGAGTAGCGCCATTTATTGGTTGGATCGTTTTCACATAGATGCCTTAAGAGTCGATGCAGTCGCTTCTATGTTGTACTTAGATTATTCTAGAGATGAAGGTCAATGGATTCCAAATAAACATGGAGGGAATGAAAATTTAGAGGCGGTTAGTTTCCTACAAGAAACCAACCAAGCTGTTTATAGAGAATTTCCCGATGTGCAGATGATTGCCGAAGAATCAACTTCTTGGACGGGTGTTTCTCGACCAGTGTATACAGGAGGGTTGGGCTTTGGCATGAAATGGATGATGGGCTGGATGCACGACACCCTCAATTATTTTAAGAAAGATCCTGTTTATCGTAAATTCCACCAAAACGACATCACTTTTAGTATGATTTATGCTTTTAGTGAAAATTTCATGTTGCCTTTGTCGCACGATGAAGTCGTTCATGGTAAAGGTTCTTTATTGAGTAGAATGCCTGGTGACGAATGGCAGCGTTTTGCCAATTTGAGAACCATGTTTGCCTATATGTTTACCCATCCGGGTACGAAGCTCTTATTTATGGGTGCCGAAATTGCTCAAAAGAAAGAATGGAACCACAAGACGAGTCTTGATTGGCATTTGCTTGGCGATGAAAAACACAAGGGTATTTATATGCTCATCAAAGACTTGAATGCGCTCTATAAATCAGAGAAAGCTTTGTACGAAAAACAGTTTTCGCACGAAGGTTTTGAGTGGATAGACACCGCCGATAATCAAAATTGCATTTTATTATATAAAAGAAAAAGTGAGGACGAATCGCTCATTATGGCGGTCAACTTCACACCAGTCCCACAAAAATTCTATAGAGTTGGTATTTCTGAAAAAGGAACATATAGAGAACTGTTCAACAGCGATCACGAGCGTTATGGCGGAAGCAATGTTCTAAATACCATACCCATCGCTACAGAAGAATTGCCTTTCCACGGTAGAGATCATTCTTTGGAAATGACGATTCCGCCGCTTGGGTTGGTTGTGTTGAAACGGGAAAAAAATGATAATCAATATATAAAACAAGCCAATTTACTGTCCAAATAATTGGGGACACTACACTTAAACAAGTGCTTAATAAAAGCTTCATTCATTCTCAAATTATTGGAAATGAATGAGGCTTTTTACTCTTCCTCTGTATTAGGATTTTCTAGCTTATCAATATAGTCAAAGGCTCTATTCAGTTCTGTTTCTGAAATACTATCTCTATCAGATTTGTCAATAATTTGAGCGAGATAGACAGCTTCTTCTACAACTTTAACGTAAGTGAATACTCTAGCCCCACCACTTTTCCCACGACCTTTCGAGGTAATAGCCATCCTAATTTTATAGCAGTTTTCTCTTATTTTAATTCCTTGGGTTGGTTCTTCTTCCAAAGACTCAATCAATTTGTTTAAGTCCGCTTTTAAAGAACGTTGTCTTTTATAGATAGGTTTTACACTTTTCTCAAAGTCTGGTGTAGTAAAGACTTTATAACTCATCTAGAAACTCTTTAGCAGTTTTAAGCTTTATTTTTCCTTCTTGGTGTAATTTTATATCTCTAAAAGAACCTTTCAAACCTTCCTTAAATTCCTCTAAGCGTTCCTCTTTAGTCATTATTACATCATCGGTAATGAAATCCCTCACTTGTTCTAATTGTTGAGGGTCGTCCATATCAGTAATCAATCTAAGAATTTCATTTTTGATTTTAAGTGCGGTCATGTTTGTTGGCTTTTAAGATGCAAGATTTTGTTTAAAGCAAAGACTTGATTTTCTGTTTGATCAACATAATTTCAATTTTAAAAATAGATTACTTATCTTCCGCATCTAATAATGGATGATCTTTACAAATATATAGTAAAAAAAGATGAAATATTATACTATAAGAGCTTGAACTTATTCTTTATTGCTTCCTAAGCATTCACCAATAAATCGGGACCAATTTCGTAGAGTTGTTCTTTGGAACGGCTGTAACCAAACGTGCTTTTGGGCAGCATACGTTGTGTCCAATAAAAGGCCTCTTTGATTTCAGACTCCTTCATGGCAATGACCAATTTTTCTTTGTTTTGGAGGCACAAATAGAGGTAATAATTTTCAGAAATACGCAAGCCAAAAGGCATATTTTCTACCTTTGCATAATAGACCCAAACGACCTTATAAAACTCGTGGCGCATAAACTGTTCCCAGAACGCTTTTTTCTTATTGTAGTCACTAAAAGCATTCAATAATAAAATACAGCCAATTGTCGCAAAAAAACCAGTGCCCAAACCCAATGATATTTGTGTTACTGCGTTTTCATAGAAGAAAGTTAGTACCAAACAGCCAATGGCAGATAAAGACAAACCACAAGCGGTAATGATTTTGTGCATTTTTTGTCTAAACAAACTACGGTTGATGATATCTAAAATGGTTTCAGTCAGGACATTAGGTTTTTAATTGAATTGGGGGCTGTTGCAAAATTAATGCAGCATTGTTCTTAAGACAAACAAATGGGGTTTTGTTTCATAATTTTAGCTAAAATATTTTAGGAATGGCAATAAAAAGACTTTTTAAAGCTGGTTTTGTTTTCTCACTCTTGTTTATATCTATTGCAAATTTTGCTCAAGTAAATGGAGGAGAATCGGCTTTTTCTTTTCTGACCCTTCCCAATGCTGCTCGGGTGACTGGCTTGGGTGGAGCAGCCATTACCATCAACGACAGCGACCCCAACATTGGTCAGCAAAACCCGGCTTTGTATCGTGGTGAAATGTCGAAAAAAGTAGCTGTTGGCGCCAATGCTTATTTGGCAGATTTGGTTTATGGAAATGCGCTGTATGTTCTTGAACGGGACAGTGGTTTTACTGCTGCCATTGGCGTACAATATCTAAATTATGGAGATTTTACATCAGCTGATGCCAGTGGAAACGTTACTGGAGATTTTTCTGGAAACGATGTCGCCATCTTATTGGGCTTGTCTTATCAAAAAGACAATTGGTCCTATGGTGCGCATTTAAAACCTATTTTTTCGGGAATAGAGTCGTACTCGGCTTTTGGAGCGGCTTTGGATTTGGGCATCAACTACTACAATCCCGAAAGTAATTTTAGTTTTTCTGTTGTAGCTAAAAATGCAGGAGTTCAGTTTAGGAATTACCAAGAAGGCAGTCGTGCGCCCCTACCCTTTGATTTGCAAATGGGTGTGTCTAAAAGATTAAAATATTTACCATTAAGGGTGATGCTCACAGCACATCATTTACATACTTGGGACATTCGCTACAACGATCCTGCTTTAGAAACCACCAACACTTTAATTGGAGAAGAGGTAATGCCTAATTATTTTGCGGACATCTTATTTCGCCACTTAATTTTTGGAGGAGAGTTTTATTTTGGTAAAAATGTACGGGTACAATTGGGGTACAATCACTTACGCCGCCAAGAACTGCGCTTGACTCAAAGAGGCGGACTACTTGGCTTTTCCTTTGGCTTGGGTATGCGCATCAAACGTTTTGAATTAAACTACGGTCGGGGCAATTATCATTTTGCCGATGGCAGTAATCATTTGTCGGTAACCTTTTCATTACGGTAGACGGTAGACGGTTTGACGGTAGACGGTTTGACGGTGGACGTTGAACGGTTTGATGGTAGACGATTCATAGTGGACGGTACACCGTTAAACCGTATACCGTCCACCGTTAAACCGTTAAAACCGTTAAAACCGTTTTCCTAATTGTCCCCCAAAATCAGTGGCAATCCATCTTCACCACCGACAATAACGACCTTGGAATTTGGAGATTTTGCCAACTCTAAAGTTGCCTCAATTCCTTTATCCTTTAAAATTTTATCGGTAAGAGAAGCATTTAAGATTTGATTGGCATCGGCCTTTGCCTGCGCCTCAATGATTTTACGCTCTGCCTCTTTGCGTTCCCGAACCAGTTTGTATTCATATTGAAAAGACAACTGTTCCTCTTGGAGTTTTTGTTCAATGGCTGTTTTCAAATTATCGGGTAACGAAACTTCACGAATCAAAACAGCGTCCAATTCTAAGTATTTAGAAGCAATTCCATTTTTGGTAATGGTCTCTATTTCTTCTTGAATGGCTTCCCTTTTGGTAGAATATAATTCTTCAGGCAAGTATTTACCAATAATTTCCCTAGTAGCCGAACGAATTTCAGGTTGAATAATACTTTCAACATAATTTTTTCCTATTTCCTCATGCAAATATCCGATCTTACTGTTTATAGGCTTATAACGATAAGATAAATCTATTTTAATCGTCAACCCGTTTTTAGACAAAACTTCCATTTCCTCAAATTTTTCTTGAAGACGCACATCATAATCCACCATTCGATTCCAGGGAGCAACAACATGAAAACCTTCACTGTAAATATTCTCCTTATCCAATCCGCCAGCAAAACGTTTGAATAAAACCCCTTTTTGACCAGGTTCTAGTGTTAAAAAGGTACTTTGGCTTAAGATGGAAAAGATCACAAAAGCAAGAAAACCAATGACTACGTAGGTTACAATTTTATTTTGTTTCATTTGTATAATTTAATTAAGATTTCGAGACATTTTGATTTCGAGATTTTGGGACATAGTGCTGATTCCAATTTATTTAATAGACTTTTTATCAATACTATATCTATGAATCTCGATATCGTTTAATCCCAAAATAAAATTTATTTAAAGATACTTCTTATTTTTTAACCCAAAAGCATGGGGTATAGTTTCAAACATCCTAATTTTGTGGTTTAATAACATAATTTTGACGTGTGCAATTTAATAAAAGGTACAATATATTTAAATCTGCATTTGCACTGTAAAACTTGTTCACCCCGAGCGATAGACGAAGGGAACTTAAATTTAAAAAGAAATGATAACTGCTTTTGCGCCCGCTAGTGTGGGAAATGTAACTTGTGGATTTGACGTACTGGGTATGGCAGTCGCTCAACCTGGCGATGAAGTCACTGTATCTTTTAACGATTTGGGGAAGGTCCGCATTACAAAAATAACGGGAGACAATGGCAAACTTCCAATGCAAGTAGCCCAAAACACGGCGAGTATTGCAGTCGTTGAAATGCTTAAATCATTGAATGAAAAGAGAGGTGTGGATTTATATATTGCCAAAAAAATGCCTTTGGGCAGTGGTATGGGTTCCAGTGCTGCAAGTGCAGTAGCTGCGGTGGTTGCCGTCAATGCACTGTTGGACAGTCCACTTACAAAAGAAGAAATGATGCCCTTTGTATTGGTTGCCGAAGGTTTTGCCTCTGGCTCCGTTCACGGCGACAATGTATTGCCTTGTTTGTTGGGCGGTTTTGTATTGATCCAGTCTTACGAACCACTGAGGGTTTGCCGACTACCTGTCCCAAAGGGATTGCATTGTGTATTGGTACATCCAGACTTACAAATTTTAACCAGAGAAGCCAGAGCAATCATTCCTAGTACGGTTCCATTAAAACAAGCCATCAGTCAAACAGCCCACATTGCCGGTTTTGTAGATTCGCTTTATAAAGAAGATTTTGATTTGATGCGACACAGCCTCAAAGACCATTTTGCCGAGCCTTTCCGCAAATCCTTAATTACTGGTTTCGATACAGCAAAAGAAGCGGCTTTGGCAGCAGGAGCCATCAATTTTGGTATTTCGGGTTCTGGTCCCAGTGTGTACTCTTTTGCTAGAGATAAAGCAACAGGACTTTCCATAGCGGAAGCGGTTCAAGCAGCCTTTGCGCAGTACGATATTGAGTCTCAGGCGTATGTAGATTTGGTGAATGTAGAAGGAGCGAGGGTGGTTTCATAGATGATGGGTGATAGGTGATAGTTGATGGGTGATGGGTGATGGTTGATGGGTGATAGGTGATAGGTGATAGGTGATAGGTGATAGGTGATAGGTGATTTGAAATGTTAAACGCCTTGTTTCTATATAGCTTGACTAATAAAGCACACTTTTTTTGCGTTTATTGGTCAAACGAACAATATGAAACTTACACTACCAAACAAACACTTATCCCATTTTATCTGCTGCTTTCTACTTCTGCTCTCCTTTCATTTAATGGCACAAACTGCGGGAGGACCACAAGGTTTTTCCCAAAGTTCTATTCCTACAGCACAACAAGAGCTGATTCAACATTATAATGAATTAGGTCAATGGATGCCTTATCGCAATGGCGATGATTGGTATTTTGTAAACAAGGAGGGAGAAAAGATGTTGGATGTGCCCGATGATTTTCAGATTGTCTATCCCTTTCAATATGGTCTGGCAATGGTTTCTAATGAGGGTTGTTATGGATATATGGATGAAACGGGAGAAGTGGTGATTCCCTGTGAATTGGAGGAACCACATCAAGTAATGCCTTATTGGAAAAACCCTCGTTATTTAAGAATCCGAAAGATGGAAATCATCTTGGTAGAAACCCGTCCTTATTATTCTAAAACTCAAAAATACGTTTATCATTGGAAGGGGTTTGATCGAAAAACAAAACAATTGACCGATTACTATACTTTTGATAAAACAAGTGGAATGACCAAAAGCAATCATCAAGCTGAAGTAGCTTGGGATAAAAACAGTAATATTCCTTACATTAAAGTCAAACAAAAAGATAAATGGGGTATTTTAGATACGGTAATGCAAGAGGTTTTAAGTTGTCAATATGATGCCATATATATGCTCAAAAGTAATAAGTTTTTAGTAAAAAAAGATGGTAATTATTCCATAAGAAACCACAAAGACAAACACCTAAAATATTTAAAGATAGATACCTTGAGGGATTTAGGAAGTGGATTTGTCGTTGAAAATAAAGGTCGATATGGATTCATCAATTTGGAAGGCGATCTAAGTATTCCTATTGAAATGGACAGTATCTACTACCACAATTATCAAGGTCCATATTTATATTTACTCAAAGAAAGCAAATATGGCTGGGCATTGGCAACAGGAGAAATAATTGTGCCTAGTGAATACGAAACTTGTTTTATCAACACATCAAGAGAGATTGTTTTTGTTCGTAAAGACAATACTTATTATGAAGTAAAAAAAACAAAAAAGGGATTTGATGTATTAAAAACAAATTTTACCGAAGTACAAAAAATAGCAGAGGATTATTGGTTGGTCAGTATAAAAAATCAGAAAGGACTATATAAAGAAGAGCTTATTTTTCCACCACAATATGAAACAATTAACATTCAAAAATCAGCAAGAGATGCCTCTTTTTATTTTATCTTGAATCAAAAACATCAATGGCATATTTACAACAATAAGCAAGAAGAAATCTTATCAGTAAATGCCGACACGCTCATAGCTATTTACAAAAACAACTTCTATGGTGAGTTAGATAAATACAGCTATAGTAGATATCCAATAAATGTACAACTCACTTGGGAAAATGCGCCTACGTTTTATATCAAAAAAAACAACAAATGGGGATTGTTAAACTTAGATGGTTCAGACAATGGCACCATCCTTTACGACAATATCCAATCACTCTTTTATCATAAATTATTCCGTGTTCAATTAAATGGCAAATGGGGCGTAATTGACCAAACAGGAGCAATCGTCATTCCTATTGAGCAAATTTACAAACCTTACTTAAGGGGAGAAGAAACAGAGGATGGTTATTATATAAAACTGGGTTTAGACGATGGGGTTAAATGTTTCTTTTTGACTAAAGAATATATTTTAACATCAACAAAACCCAAGTCCAATCCCAACCATATACCTCTATCCGATAAAGTATTAGAACTAAACCAATGGCAAAAGCAGAAATACTTTTTCCACTTAAATTTAACAACACAAATTCCAGAAGACCTAAAATGTTCTTGCCTGTCTACTTACAAAAAACCTCGACAATCCTTTGGATCAATTGGAGCAACGGGAGCAACAGGTCCGCAAGGTCCTGCTGGTCTGCAAGGAGATACTGGCGCAACTGGTTCGCAAGGTCCTACTGGTTCACAAGGAACTACTGAATCACGAACAATCAATAAATCATCTCTTATTACACCTATTGCCTTACCTGAAGAAGATTCCATATTTAATCGTCAAGTATTCCAGAAAGCGGAGGATACTTCTAACGAAAGAATAAAAGATAAACAAGCTAAGGTTATAGCTAGATATGTTCCTTCCCACTTTGAAGAACTGATTTATTTAGATTACGCACACTCCTTTGTAAAACAAAACAGCCATTGGGGACTTTTTAATCATCGCAAAGAACATATGATTGTTAAACCCATTTACGAAAATATTTTGATTGATTATTATAATTCAAATCCTGTTTATCTTAAAAATGATGGAATTTGGTGGGAAGTAAATAAATGTGGCGAACCTTCAACAATATTTAAATACGAAGAAATAAAAGTTACAAAAAATCAAATGCCCTTGAATAAAAAAACATACCGTGGTGTCAAATATTCTTGGAGAGAGGATGGAAAAGTAGAATTA
>Ga0114956_1000724_pt1 | contig 24863 bp, 21 predicted proteins | sample MaitaG_FD_87304 | JGI IMG/M metagenome (GOLD analysis project Ga0114956, IMG submission 87304) | Marine algal microbial communities from Maine, USA - Maine_Asex2 metaG | ecosystem: Host-associated > Algae > Red algae > Unclassified | place: Maine, USA | collected 2015-01-05
GCGATCAGCGATCAGCGATCAGCGATCAGCGATCAGCGATCAGCGATCAGCGATCAGCGATCAGCGATCAGCGATCAGCGATCAGCGATCAGCGATCAGCGATCAGCGATCAGCGATCAGCGAATCAGCCGATCACGCCCAAGACGCTCAACGGCTTCCGCGAAGTGCGCCCATGGGGCCTCAGTCGCCGTTGGCCCGTCACGAAGAACCTCCACCACCGCAACCTCTGCCGCCGTCAGTTCCAAGAACCGACGCTCGATCGAACGACTCACAAAACGGACACCGGCCAGAGGCGCAGGAACGCGCCCCGGAACCGCAATCGGGGCAACCGCCGGGACCTGCGTCGTCAAACCCAACAACGACACCGCCGACACCCCAGCCGGGCCCGCACCGACACCAGCCACCTCCATACCAACCTCGACCAGACGCGGCAGCGCCATACCAACACGAGTACGAGCCGCCTTCCTATACAGACCCTTGCGGACCCTCGCCACCTCGCCACTCGCAACAAGGCGCGACAACTCACACTCAACCGCACGTCGAGATCCAGACAGATCCGCAGCCGCAATAAATGACCGCAACGGAGCCCTCTCGATCTGCTCACGAACAAACCTAGCCGTGCTCATAAGAGCTACGTGTAACGAAAACCTCGCACGATCCACCGACGGCGACAGCCACCTGATTCTGAAGTACGTCACCGTCAACGCCGAAACCACCGACACGGTTTTGGGGGCCGGCTTCGGGCCACGAGGACCCGAGAACGTAGCGGAGACATAGGTGGAGGTCGCGCTGCGACCTCCGAGAAGCACCTTGCTGCGCGTCGGCGCAAGCGACGAAAACAATGCTTCGCTCGACGCCCCCGACCGTCACTCCAGAGTGTGATCTGAAGCGGCGTTGAATGAGCACCTCGCTCCATCCGAATTCAAAACTCGCACCAAAGGGGAAAGCAGCTTCGGTTGCCACATCGGCCGCCCGGAATCTGCGTCGATACCGCCGACGAGCTGCACCGGCACGAGACCTCAGGCCGGTGTGGCCACCGTCAAACCAAGCCTCAAAACCTCCTTGCTGCGCTCGCACTGCGCGTTCGGCCCACCGGCATACGCCACCTTCGGTCCCATGAAGACAGGCACCACGCCGCCGAGCCCAGTCCGCCCACCTCTCCCGCGTTGTTGACGATCGCTGAGGCGGCAACAACCCGGCGCGTCGCAGCTCGTCGATCGCCTGATCCGGTACGCCCGACTGAGTTAGACCGAGCGTTCAACCAAATATGCGGCCGGCGACGACGTCGGCGGCATCTCGGCCGATCGCTGGCGTGACGTGGGAAAAGAAATCAAGGGTGATTCCGACACTGGCATGACCCAGCCGCTCCGACACGACCTTCGGATGCACGCCGGCTTTGAGCGCCAGCGTGGCGTAGGTGTGACGAAGGTCGTGCAACCGGATTGCCTTCATCTTCGCCCTCTTCGATTTGGTCCGGAAGTCGTGCGTCACCCGATCCGGATTGAGCGGCTCGCCCGCCTCCGTGCAGAAAACGAGATCATGTTCATCGTTCCACGCCGGCCCGACCGCGAGTCTTTCCTCTCGCTGACGACGCCGATGCGCCCGCACAATACGCACAGAGTCGGTATCCAAAGAGATGAGGCGCCGACTGCGCTTGGTCTTCGGCGTCGAAAAGACGAGCTGATAGTTCACCGCGGTCAGGGTCTGCACGATGTGCAGTTCGGCGGCGTCAAGGTCAACATCGCGCCACCGCAGACCAAGGACCTCGCCGCGCCGCATCCCGGTCGTTCCCAGAAGCACGTACAGCGCGTACAGCCGATCGCTGTCAGTCGCATCCAAAAACTCACGAAGCTCATCGGAGCTCCACGTCTCATGCTCGGTCGTGTCAGGCGCCGGTCGCCAAAACGGCACAGCACACGCCTGTTCTGTGCACTTTTCGTGCACTTTTCGAAAGTCAGACCCAGCTTTACACCTTGCTGCGCTTCGAAAACCCCGTCTTTCCGTGCCCGGGACGGGACTTGAACCCGTACGCCCCTTGCGAGGCCGAGGGGTTTAAGCCCTCTGCGTCTGCCAATTCCGCCACCCGGGCGGGCAACTGCTGACAACGGTAGTGCCGCCGTGCCACGCTGGGACGATGGCAAAGCGCACGCTCACTCCCGAAGCCGCCCTCGACAAGGTGCGCGAAATTGCGTTCGCTCTACCCGAGGTCTCTGAACGCCTCAGTCACGGTTCCCCGTCGTTCTTCATCCGCGGCAAGAAGACGTTGTGCTCCTTCCACGACGACCACCACGGCGACGGTCGACTCGCCCTGTGGATCCCGGCCGCAGCCGGTGTTCAGGAAGAACTGATCCGCCTCGAACCCGACCGCTTCTTCAAGCCGCCGTACGTCGGACCGAGCGGTTGGTTCGGCCTCCTGCTGAACGTCGACCCCGACTGGGACGAACTGGCCAACATCCTCGAAGACGCCTACCGCCACGTCGGACCGAAGAAGCTCATCGCCTTGCTTGATGAGCCAGCGCCATGATCTCGGCTGTCGACCCAACGGCGACAACCGATGCCGCGCTTCGCCAATTGCTGAACACCGACGTCGACTACGGCTACGGCTTCTCGAACCACGGGCCGATGTGCGTCGAGGCATTGGAACACCTCGGCCGGACCGACCACACCGAGGCCTACCTCGCCGCGAACCTTCCGAAACTCAAGGCCAAAGAACCCGACGCCGCGCCCATTGGCGGCCGACCCCGCCGTTACTGCCGAGCTCGACTCACTGGCCCATCCTGACGATCCCTGTGACCTCTTCAACGACCTGGCCCTCACCGCCGCCGACCGCTTCACGGCCAACGATGGTCTGGCCCAGTTCACGTTCATCCACGGCGTGACCGTGCCGACGATGGCGCAGCAACTCCTCCCCCGCCTCGACGCTCCGGTCATCGCCGAACTCACCGCGGCCGTCACCTGCTTCGTGCTCTACGCCATCGCCGCATTCGACAACGGCGCCCCCGCACCACCGCTTGCACCACCGAGCATCGATCGAGGCGAACTGGCCCGGGCCGCGGCCGCAAGCTGCGAGGACCACACCATCAAGTTCACTGACGCATGCCTGACACTCGCCGACCGCACCGGCAATCCGCTCGCATTGCAGGCCGCGGAGCACCGCTACCGCAACCCTCCTCAGCCGTAACCACCTGGCTACGGCGCTTCGAGCTGCGCCTTCAAACGCTCGTAGTCACCGTCGACCGAGCGGCCAACCATCTTGCGCATCAGCGGTTCGGCCAGCGAGAAAATGCCCGACGCATCGCCCCGCACAATCGCGCTCACCGAACAGGCGCCGTCGCCCCGGGCGACAACCGAACGGGTGATGTCCAGCGGCATGGAACCCGAGGTCGACTCGATTCGAATGCGCTCACCGTCGACAAACTCGGTTACCTCGAATGACGACACGATCTCCCTGCCAAGGAAGCGCGCCACCTGGCCATACGTCGAACCGAGCCGCAATGGCGGGTCGCTCGTCCACCGCCAGCCCTGCATACCCTTCGGCCACGCCGGGTTGTTTGACATGTCGGCGATGTACACGAACACGTCGGTGGCAGGCCGATCGATATCGACGTTGGCCCGGACCTCAAGCATCGCGGTAGACCGATTTCACGAACTGCGCTTGTCTCGGTAGCGACGAATGATCGCCGTCGCATCCATGCGATTGTCGCCCGCGGCTTGACTTTCGGTCAGGAACTCAGACGTCATCGCGGTCAGCGGGGTTGGCGAACCGATTGCCGCGCTCTCGGCCTGCACGAGGCCGAGGTCCTTCGCCATCCAGTCGACGGCGAAGCCGAAGTCGAACTCATCGCGCACCATCGTCTCGCCCCGATTCTGCAGGTACCACGAACCAGCCGCCCCTTGCTTCACCGCATCGAGCACCAGGCTCATGTCGAGACCGGCCTGCTCACCGAACGCCAACGCTTCGGCCGCGCCCTGAATAGCACCAGCGCACAAGATCTGATTGACCATCTTCGTGAGCTGCCCCGAACCGGCGGGACCGACCAGTGTGATCGCTTTGGCGTACGCATCGATGACCGGCTGCGCCTTCGCGAAGTCGTCGGCCGCGCCGCCACACATCACGCTGAGCTGACCGTTCTCAGCCCCGGCCTGACCGCCGGAGATCGGTGCGTCGATCGAACCCACGCCCGCAGCCCGACATGCCTCATCGAGTTCGCGTGCCAACGTTGCTGAGGCCGTCGTGTGATCGACAATCACTGCCCCCTCGGCGAGCGCGCCAAGGGCACCATCGTCGCCGTAGAGCACCGCTCGTACGTCGTCGTCGGCGCCAACACACGTGAACACAAAGTCTGCCCCGGCGGCGGCTTCAGCCGGCGTTGCGCAAACCTGACCAGTGTGTTCTGAGCCCCATCGCTCCGAGGTCGCCACAGTGCGGTTGAAGACCCGCACCTCATGACCGGCCGCGGCCAAGTGCCCTGCCATCGGGAAGCCCATGTTGCCCAAACCAATAAACGCACAAGTTGCCATGCCAGCACTGTGCCACCTTCGTGGCTCGGCCCGCCACCCGCCCGCTGCGATACTGACGGTGATGACTCAACGTCACAGACCGGCCGAGGCAACCGTTCGGGTGCCCGCTCGAGTCTCGCTCGCCGGCAACCCGTCCGACGGCTACGGCGGTGCCGTGGTTGCAACCTGCTTGTGGACCTTCGCCGCCGAAGTCACCGTCGGCCTCTCGGACGGCCCGACGGCGCCCCAGAACCTGCCGCTCGCCGAGGCGACCCGAACCCGCTTTGACCGAGAGATAGCCCATAAGTCCAATCTGTCCGCCGCCGACATCACCGTCGACACCACGATCCCGCGCTCGGTCGGGCTCGCCGGTTCAAGCGCGATCGTCACGGCGACGATTCGTGCGCTCGCCAGCTACGCCGGGGTCACCCTGCCACCAGGTCGGATCGCAGCGATGACCCATGCCATCGAACGGACCGACCTCGACATCGCGGGAGGTTGGCAAGACGAGATAATGCAGGCCCACCAAGGCACCCGCCTCATGCGCTTCGACGGCGCGCCGCGACATCGCGAGCTCACGCCCACTGCGACCCGCTCGATTCCCCTCTACCTCGCGTGGCAGCCGACGACGGCGCAGGCTAGCTCGATTCCCCACGGCAATCTTGCGCAGCGAAACGCGAGTACCGCTGGCGGGGCGCACGCCAACATCGCCGCCGCCATGGTCGCTCTTGCCGAGGAAGCGAGACGAGCCGCTGACGCGATCGAGCACGGCGACGTCCACGTGCTGAAAGACGCCATGAACCAATCCTTTGATCTGCGGGCGTCGATCATGCCAATTGAGCCGGCTCATCAGGCGATGATCGATGCGGCTCGTCGGGCCGGTGCGGCTGCGAACTTCTCCGGCTCCGGTGGAGCGATCGTCGGCGTTGTACCGAAGGACCCTGACCGGCTACTGGAAGCCTTGGACGACGCCGGCCTCTCGGTCACCACCTGGGACCTCGCCGCGCCACCCCAACCAGTTCCCGAACCATGGATAACCGATGACTGACCTACCGTCCGCCCTCTACTTGCCAACGGCCCGGGACGTGATGCTGCCGACGGCGTTGACGGCGGGTCCGTGGCGGGCCGATCACCAGCACGGTGGTCCGCCTTCGGCATTGCTGGGATACCTGACCGAGCAGGTGGTCGATGACGGCGAGGTCGTCGCCCGAGTATCGGTCGAACTCCTGCGCGGCGTCCCCATTTCGCCGCTCCGCACGACGGTGACGCGTACGTCGACGAGTCGGCGGGTGCATCACACGGTCGCCGAGCTTTGGTCAGGCGACACGCTCGTTGCAAGATCTCGGGCCCTGCTCTTGACCGGTGGCGCTCTGCCCGAGCCGCAATGGACACCGCTGGCCGAGACCGTCCTGGTTCCACCCCCGTCAGCGACTGCAGCCGCGCCAAGTTGGTCGTCGGGCGACGGGCTCCGATATCACACGCATGGCACCGAGCACCGATTCACCGATGGCGGCTTCGAACCGCCAGGGCCAGCCCACGACTGGGTCCGGCTCGTCCGCCCGGTCGTCGACGGCATCGAGCCATCAGGACTGCAGCGGGCGCTCGCCGCGGCTGACTTCGGCTCGGGTGTCAGCTCGGTGTACGGCCGCGAAGCGAGCTTCGGCATGATCAACGCCGATCTCGTCGTAGCGATGTATCGCCAGCCCGAAGGTGAGTGGATATCACTTGAGACCGTCACCCATCTCGGACCCGACGGCACCGGGCAAGGCATTGCCCAGCTCGGCGACCGTGGGGGGCGATTTGGCGTCAGCACTCAGAGTCTGCTCGGGACAGGTGCCCTGCCCCCCGGCTCGGTCGCGTCGTGACGTGAGCCGGGGGATACCAGGACTGGCTCCCGCAAACGGGTTACCCACCTTGTTTCCCAACCAGATGAGCCCCCTGCCTGCCCGGCAGGTGGCATATACATAACTATCTTATGTATCCCGCTTCGTCAAGCAAATATTGGAAGTTTGTGCCCGAACATCAGTAACTTACGTACGTGGCAACCATCAATTCGTCGCACTTGATCGACGAGCTCCGTACCTTTGTTCAACCCGGCGACCTTCTCCTCGCAGGCGGCGACGATGGGCTCTCTCGGCTCATCCGCTACGGCACCGCGTCCGAGTTCTCACATGTCGGCGTCGTCATCGATGACAACCTTGTCGTCGAGGCCTGGGAACAGAAGTTCACGCCGACTGAAACCGACAACGGCGTCGTCACGGTGCCACTCTCGACATTCGCCGAACGCGACATGAGTCACCTGAAGGTCGTGCGGCCGCATGATCTCGACGCTGAGCAACTTATGGAGACAGCTGAGCGACTTGCAACGATCAGTGCGCCGTTCCCATCGGTCGGGGCCATCGTTCTTGCCGCATGTGTCGGCAGCCGGAGGATGGCCGCCATGCTGCCCAAACCGATCCAGCGCCGGCTTCTAACTTTTCAAGTCCGGCTTGCCGGTGATGGCTCACTGACAATGCAATGCGCAGAGACCGCTACGAGGTTGTACGTGGCCGCCGGCGTCGCGCTCTGGTTTCCAAATCATCTACTCGCGACGCACGTCGAACATGTCCGCGATCATCCAGACCTCGAGCTCCAGCCCGACGGCGAAGTGGACTTCGTCGCCCAGGACCCATCCGCTTCGTCGCTCGGCATCGTCAAGCAGCACCGGTTCGGGCCCGGTAAACTCCTGGCCCTCTGGCGCGACCGCTGGAACACGCGGCCGGACCAATATGACTTTGTGCTCCCGGTCGACCTCGACAACTCGCCGAGCTTCTCCGCCGTCGTTAGTTACACACACGCCGACGAGGGCTGGTCTCGCGTGGACCAGAACGAGGCGTGGAACTGACCAACATGGTAAAGCCGACCGATGGACGATCTCGAAGACAGTCGAAAGACCAGACGCGCACGATGCTCCTTGAGACTGGACGCCAGCTCCTCATCGCCAACGGCTACAGCGAACGGCTCAACGTCAAGCTGACCGACGTCCTGAAGGCAAACGATCTCACGACCGGCGCTGGCTATAACATCTGGGAGAATCAGGACGCCTTTCAACACGATCTCGCCCTGTACGTCGCTCGCGAGTACTCGTGGGCCACAGTCGAAGGCCTCGTCTCGAACCTCCCCAAGGTGAGCTACGAGGAGCTCAACCGGATCGTGTGCATCCGGTACTTCACAGCGTTCGTTGCGAAGGACGAGTTCTACATAGCGCTTCGCCACTGGGGCATAAAGAGGCCGTCACCGCAACTGCGTCGAGCGATACGCAACGGCTACCAGGTGACACACGACAACCTCAGTGCCTTTCTTGAGCAGGCCCTCTTGCTCCTGAATCGCCGAACGAAGAGCGGGGTCGACTTCGATATTCATGTCTCGTCGATCACTGCAGCGCTGGAGGGCTTCGCATTCCGTCACCGGTTCGCGACGCGAGCCGAGCGGGCGAGGCTTCCTGACGCCTTCGCAGATGCCTTCCTGGCGTTCCTCGACTACTACACCGAACCGATCCCCGAGTCTGCCTGATGCCAGGTCAACCCAAGTGAGGTTCGAGGGCTTCGATGTAGTCGGCGAGGCGGGCCGCAAGTTCGAACGCCAGCTCGGGTTCGTCGAGATCGGGCTCGACCCAGACCTCTGACACCCGGCGCCAGTCTTCGGGGCGACCATAGAACGGACCGACCTCCGCCTCGGGGCCGAGCCTCTTGCGCCACTTCTTCTCCGCCGCGCTCAAACGGTCGAGAACCGCGGTGTTCGCATCGAGATCGTTGTGTTCGGTGTGGAAGCCGGTTTCGATCGTCATGCCCTCGAGCCCGTCGACATCGCGGCGCGGTAGCAGCTGCGACTCGTAGTGCTCCTTGTTGCCGGCCGCAGGCCCGAACCACACCTTGATGCCCCGTCGATGCGTGCGGTGATGCCACTCACCAACACCAGGGTCAAGCAACGAAAGGAGTGCATCGGCGACGCTGTCGAACAGCCCGGATTCCATAGAGCCTGACCGTACCGGCTGCGTCACAACGGAACCGGCGCGTCGGATGACCGGACAGCGGCAGCAGCTTTCTTTATGGTCGACCCATGAGGGGACAATCGGTCACGACACGTGACGGTCAGGCGGAAATGGCGGCGGAGACAGTGCGGAAGGCCAGCGGCAACGACATTACGGCGCTGACCGATGGGCGCTTCGTCGCCGCTCTGTTCGTTCTGCTCGCCAACGATCACTGGCTCAAGGCCGAGTACGGCAACTGGCTCACCGGCAAACTCAGCGACGTCGCCGGGCTCATCATGCTGCCCGTTGTCGTCGTGGCCACGGTGCGGCTCGCCCGGCTTCGGGCCGCTGTCGGGCCGATCTTTGCGGCCATTGGCACTTGGTTTACCGCGATGAAATTGTGGCCGACTGCTGCGGTCGCCACGGAGCGCTTGGCGGAGTCCCTCACGGGAGTCGACCATCAGATCATCGTCGATCCGACCGACCTGATCGGTCTTGGTGGGCTCTGGGTCGCGTGGCGAGTCATCGCTGCACCTCGGCCTCTCATCAATGCTCGGCTACTCCGCATTGGCTTGCTCGCCCTCGGACTCGTCGCCACCGTCGCGACCAGTAGCGACTACGGCGAAGCAGCCAATGACCTCGTGACCGACGAAGCCACTGGCGAGGTATCGGCCATCAGGCAGATGTACTACTACGAAGACGCAACCGGCCTTTGTGAAGCACCGGCCAGCACGTTGCCCAGCGCCGTCGATGACTTCGATGCCGAGGCCGACCTGACAACGGATGACGGGTCAGGCGTCGATCTGACCGAGCCGCTCCTCGAGAACTACCGCGCCGACGAACTGGCGGCCTGCCGTCGATTTGCGGAGGGCAGGCTTGGGGTCGGTGAATTCGACTTGGAGAGTTGCCCTGACCGGCGGGACTTTGCTTGCGTTCGAGCTGCCGGGGCCGCGATCGAAGTCAGCGCTGGCGGCAGCAGCTGGAAGACCGAATGGGCCCTCGATCCTTTGAGCCCGACGACCTACGACGTGGTGCCGGAGTTTGATTACTACTACGAGCCCGCGGTCAAGGACCTCGTCGTTGATCGTTGGGGAACCACCCACGTCACCTACCGCACCGGCCTCTACGTCACCCGCAGCGCCGAGGGCGAGTGGACGCCGCCGTTCACTGACTACCGACCGATTGGTTCCGTGGCTCCGATCGTCGCCTTCATCACGATGCTCTCGTCGCTGGCGATCGCCCAACGGCGGAGCAATGCGAAATTCTGGTGGATGGTCCCGCTCATTGCGGTGGCCGGCTACGTCGCGCTCATCGCCGGGATGTATCGCGAAGACGACCTTCTTCCGATTGGCGAACTGGTCGGTTTGCTCGCGATCGTTGTCGGTGCGACTTCCATCTGTTGGGTGATCGTGGCCCGGTACCGCAAGGAGATTCCGGGTCAGCGAATGAACCTCGTGCTCGCCGTCGCCAGCGCCGCCGTGTCCATCCTCCCCTTCATCATCTGGAAGAACAGCGTGACGATGGCATTTCCCTGGACGTGGACGTGGCTGCTCGTTGCCGCACTCAGCTGGTTGGCGACCGATTGGATCATCGGTCGACGAATCGCCGCGCTCCCAATGCCACCACCCCCAATACCCTCACCCGCGGTACCCTGACCCGCGGTGTCCGCGCCCTCGATTCCACCGCCGCCAGGGCCCACCGTGTAACTTCCTGGTCGATGGGGGCATCGGACTCGGGAACAGCGTCGACAGAGCCAACCTCGACCTTTGCGAGCGCGACGCCGCAGTGGCCCGAGCGCCCAACCCCACCGACCTCGTCCGCGCCGAATGTGTTGATCATTCTGGTCGACGATCTCGGCTACAGCGATGTCGGCTGTTACGGATCGGAAATCGCGACACCGCACATCGATCGGCTTGCGGCCGATGGTGTTCGCTACACGAACTTCCACGTCAATCCAATGTGTTCGCCGACCCGGGCGTCGCTGCTCACCGGCCTGAACGCACACGACGCGGGCATGGGCTGGGTGGCCGAGTGCGACCCGGGCTTTCCCGGCTACGCGAGCGAGCTCACCCAGAACGCTGCCACACTTGCCGAGCTGTTCCGCGACAACGGTTACAGCACCCTGATGACCGGCAAGTGGCACCTCTGCAAACCGCAAGACAAGTCGCCCGCGGGCGACAAGAACTCGTGGCCGGTGCAACGAGGCTTCGACGAGTTCTACGGCATCCTCAACGGCTTTACGAACTTCCACCACCCCGACCGGTTGATCAATGGCAACAGCGTCGTCAACGTCGACCGCTACCCCGACGACTACTACCTGACCGACGACCTCACCGACCGGGCAGTCGAGATGATTCGGGGCACGAAGTCGGCGAATCCGGCGCGACCGTTCTTGCTCTATATGGCCCACCCGGCCGTCCACGCGCCGCTGCATGCGAAGGCCGCCGACATCGCGGCCCAGCACGGCCGTTACGACTGCGGATGGGACGACGTTCGAGCCGCCCGTTTCGCTCGCCAGAAGGAGCTCGGCATCCTGCCCGAAGCCGAGCTGGCTCCGCGCAATCACGAGGCCGAGCATGACGTCGACGCCTGGGACGAACTCGACGCCGACGACCAGCGCCTCTACGCCCGACTCATGGAGGTGTACGCCGCGATGGTGACCAACGTCGACGAGAACGTCGGTCGGTTGGTGGCAGCCATCGAGCAGCTCGGTGAGCTCGAAAACACGATCGTGGTCTTCACGAGCGACAACGGTGCATCACGCGAAGGTGAGGCCACCGGGTCATCGCAGTACTTCGAGATTCTGCCGCCGTCGCTGACCTCGAACCGTGATCGTGACCTCGCCGCCCTCGACCTCATCGGTGGGCCGCAAACCCTTCCCCACTATCCCCGCGGTTGGGCGATGGCCTGCAACACGCCGTTCCGGATGTACAAAACCCACACCCACGCCGGCGGACATCAAGTGCCGTTCATCGTGCGATGGCCAGCGGCCGCCATCGATCAGGGCGGCATCCGCGACCAGTACGTCCATGTCACCGATGTGTTACCGACGCTGCTGCAACTCACCGGTATCGAACGACCGTCGGAACGCAACGGCCATCAGCTCAAACCGCTCGCCGGAGCGAGCATGGCCGACTCGCTCGGCGACCCCGCAGCCGCCCCGGTTCACCACGAGCAGTACTACGAGAATCAGGGGCACCGGGCGATGTACCGCGACGGGTGGGAAGCCGTCACGCTGCACAACCCGCGTACGAACTTCAGCGAGGAACGGTGGGAGCTGTTCAACGTCGCCGTCGATCCGTCGCAAAGCCATGACCTGGCCGCCGCCGAACCTGAGCGACTGGCGGCACTCAAGGCTGCGTGGCACGCCGCCGCGACGCACTACGGCGTCTACCCGCTCGACGAGGGCGCGTGGGTGAAGATGCTTCAACAGCCCGAATGGCTCGACACCTTCGCCGAACCAGTCACCATCTTCCCGGGCACCCCGTCGCTTGAGCATTGGCGCGCCGGTCGACTCGTGCAAGGCCGGTCGTTCACGATCACCATCAGCCTCGACTTTGTGGCCGGCGATCAAGGAATCCTCATCGCCCACGGTGACCAGGGCGGCGGCTACGCGGCGTGGATTGAAGCCGATCGCCTGACCGTCGCGGCCAACGAGTTCGGCACGATGCGCCACATCGACGCCGGCCTCGTACCACCGGGCACCCAGGAGATTCGCATCGACGCCCGCACCGAACCCGAGCGCTTGTTCGGGGTCACCGTCTTCGTCGATGGCACCGCCCGCGGAACCGCCAGCGGCTTCCGAAGGTACGTGGGCATTGCGCCGTTTCAAGGCATCGACGTCGGCATCGACCGGCGCTCACCGGTCTCGTGGGAAATCCACGAGCGTCACGGCACGTTCGCTTACACCGGCGCGCTCAACTGGGCGCGTTGGGCACCCGGCGAGTGGGCGCCGGATGCGGGCGCGAAGATGCTCGATCTCCTACGCGAGATCGGTGCGAAATATGACTAGGGATGACCGATTAGGTCGGACCGGCCGCTACGCGGACGCCTTGGCCGGTTTTGGTTCCTTCGGCAGGCCGAGCACCATTTCGCCAAGGATGTTGCGCTGCACTTGGGAGGTGCCGGCGTAGATCGTTCCGGCACGAGCGTTGTAGAACGTGCCGACCCACGAGGCCGACGAGTTCGGCGAACCGCCGATGTCAGCATGGAACGACGTCTGGGGCCACTGCCCCGACGGCACCATCGCATCGGCGCCCAGGATGTCAACGGCCAGCTCCGTGAGCCGCTTGTGGTACTCGGACCAGTAGAGCTTGAACGCTGACTCGCCCGGTCCGGGATGGCCGCCCTTCAAGAAACCGGTGAGGGTGCGCATCCCGACGAGCCGCATGACCTCGACATCGGACCACGCCCGGGCAAGGCGTTGACGAATCAACGGGTCCGAGTCAAGGCCTCGCTCGCGAGCCAGGTCGATGAGCTTGTCGATTTCGGCGCGGAACATGATCGGCATCGTGGCCGCCGCTTCGCCCCGTTCGTAGCCGAGCAGGGTCATCGCAACCGCCCAACCGCCGTTGATCTCGCCGATCACGTTCTCTTTGGGGGCCCGTGCATCGGTGAAGAACGTCTCGTTGAAGTCAGACTCACCCGAGAGCATCTCGATCGGGCGAACATCGACACCGGGCTGCTCCATCGGGCACAGCAAGAAGCTGATACCGCGATGTTTCGCCGCGTCGGGGTCGGTGCGGCACAAGACGAAGATCCAGTTCGCGAACTGACCAGCCGATGTCCAAATCTTCTGACCGTTGATGACCCACTCGTCGCCGTCGAGTTCGGCCCGACAGCCAAGGTTCGCGAGGTCAGAACCAGCATCGGGTTCGCTGTAGCCCTGACACCACACGTGTTCGCCGGAGATGATCTTCGGCAGGAACTCGGCCTTCTGCTCGGGCGTGCCCCAATGCAGAATCGTGTTGCCGACCATCTGGATGCTGAACGCATCGTTGCTGCCGCCGGTCGGCACGCCAGACCGCTGGAACTCTTCGGCCATGATGACCTGCTCAAGCTCGGACAGGCCACCGCCGCCGTACTCGGTCGGCCAGGCCGGTGCGAGCAGCGCGTTCGCTGACAACGTCGTTCGCCACTGCGCCATGAACGGTGGGATCTCGGCGGCGTCGAGCGCACCGAGGCCCTTCCAGTTCGATGGCAGATACTCAGCGAGGAAGGCTTGGATTTTCTCGCGAAAGGCCTCGGCGTCAGCGGAATATGTCGGGTCCATGGTTCAACCGTACAACCGCCTGACCCGCTATTCGCCCGTGAAGACCGGCGTTCGCTTCTCGACGAATGCGGCCGCAGCTTCGCGATGGTCAGCAGTCGACATTGTGTAGACCATGTTCGTCGCCTCAGCATCAAGTGCGGTCGCGAGGTCGACGTGGGTCGCCCGATTGAGATTCTCTTTCATCCGGGTCATCGCGATGGGTGCCGCGGTGGCGATCTCGTTACACCAGGCAAGGGCGGCCTGTTCGAATGAGGCGGGATCGGCGTCACCGACTACCGCGTTGACGATGCCCAGGTCGAGGGCCTCGTCGGCCGTCAGTCGCGGCGACCGGAAGTAGAGCTCCTTCGCCCTTGCGCTGCCGACCAGTTGCGTCAGAAACCAGCTTCCACCGAAGTCGCCGGATGCGCCGACATTGGCGAACGCGGTCACGAGTAACGCGTTCGGTGAAGCGATCCGCAGGTCGGCCGCGAGCGCAATCGACATGCCGGCTCCGGCGCAGGCCCCGGGAATGGCCGCGACGACCGGCATCGGCAACTCGTGCAGCGCCATCGAGACGGCGCGCTGGCGGCGGCGCAGGTCGGCCACCTTGTCGTCAACCGACTCGGCGGCCGGGGCGCCGGCCTGATTGTTGTCGTTCATCCGTTTGACGTCGCCTCCGGCGCAGAACGCGCCCCCGGCGCCGGTGAGCATCAGCACTCGCAGGTCAGGGTTCGCGGCAATCTCGGGCAGGACCCGATCGAAGGCGTCGTACATGCCCGTGGAAAGTGCATTCCGACGGTCAGGTCGGTTGAAGGTCAGGACTGCGACCCGATCTTCGACCCGCCCGAGTAGGTCGTCGGTTCCGGTTTCAAGTTGCGTCGACATCGCTCGCTCCATTCGCTCGGTGACCCGAGCTTAGAAGTTCCCCACGACCCGAAACGCAAACAACCAGCCCAGGCGGTGGAGCGCCGGGGCTGGTTGCTCGGAGTCAGTGCGGCTAACGCCGCGACCGGGTGGGCGATCAGCTCCAGTTGCTGCGGGTGTTTGCCATGGCGTCAGCGCCGAGGGTGACGTAGCCAACTTCGGCGACGGCGGTGTCGAGACCGACCGTCATGTAGTAGTCGACGTACGCCTGCAGTGCCGGGTTCGCTGCTGCGTTTGCGTTGTTCACGTAGATGAACAGCTCACGGCTGATCGGGTACTCGCCGGAGGCGATCGTTTCCTCGGTCGCCGAGACGCACTCGCCGCCGGGCTCTTCTGCGATGTCGATCAGCTTCACGTCGGTTGCGTTCGCAGCGAATGCGAAGCCGACCCAGCCGAGGCTCGAGGAAGAGCCGAGGACGTTCTGCAGGATGACGTTGTCATCGGCCGAGGAGCTGTAGTCGGGCCGCGTGGTGGCGACTTCGTCTTCGGTGATGGCGCCTTCCTCGGCTCGTGCGTCGCCGATGTCCTCGAGGGCAATTTCGATGAAGCTGTCGTAGGTACCGGACTCTTCACCCGGAGCGGTGAGGTCGAGCGGAACATCCGGGAATGCGCCATCGCCACCGAGTTCGCCGGCCAATTCGTTGGCGTCGGCCCAGCTCTCGAAACCGACCGATTCGGGACCGATCAGCGAGTACAACTCGGGGAAGCTCAGGCACTCAACGGCGTCGTTGGCCGAATTGGTGAGCACCGCGATGCCGTCGATTCCGACGATCAGCTCGGTGTATTCGATACCGGCAGCTTCGCAGTCGGCGGCCTCGGAGTCCTTGATCGCGCGGGAGGCGTCGGAGATATCGGTCTCGCCGGCACAGAAGAGTTTGAAGCCATCACCGGTGCCGGGGCCGTCAACGTCGACGACGACGCCGGGCTCGACCGATTCGAACAATTCGGCGACGCGGATCGAAATCGGCTCGACGGTCGAAGAGCCCGAGATCGTCACGGTTCCCTCGATGGCGCTACCGGCCGTGGAATCGCTCGAAGTGGTGTCGGCCGTGGAATCGCTCGAAGTGGTGTCGGCCGTGGAATCGAGCACGCTCGTGTCCGACCCGCAGGCCGTCGCCAGCATGGCCATGGCCAGAACCAGCGCGAACATCCGGAGCAAACCCTTCCGGGGGTGGTGCAACATTGAAATATTCCTCCAAAGAACAGTCCGAGCGCAGCGCGGGTGCCAGCTCGATTTCAAGCTACGGAGCAAGGATGTCGGGGTCTGGTGATCCGGGTAAACAGACGGTAAACAGCCAACAAAATCCCCGCCCAGACAGGCCCGTGGATCCGGGTCATACGACCCGAACAGTCGGCTAGCCAACAGCCAGGGTTCCCCACTCGGACGGGTTCGAAAAGACAGTCAGGTTCCCGTCGACAACGTCGAGCTGGCGGAGGTCTCTTGCCGGGCGGAACGGATTCGGAATGTGCGCCATGATCACCGACTGCCGATTCTCGCCGTCACTGTCGTTGATGCTGGCCAGGATCCCGTTTTCGCCCGGGCCGATGTAGCTGAGCGGGATGGCAACTTCGACGTTGTACCCTGCCCCCGTAGCGGTCATCGCGACGTCGATGTCTGATGGCAGTTCGCGATCGACCGGAAAGAACCGGCCCTCGTTGCCGTCACCGAAGTAGATCGCACCCGTGACTGGACCGTCCGGGTCGCCGAGTGCCGAGACGGTGAGTTGGAAGTCGTCGGGTCCGGGAATGGCCTGCCCACAACACTGTCCGATGTTGACATTGACCGCATCACCGGCGAAAACACTCGTGCCCGTATTGGCTTGATCGAAGATGTCGTCGAAGACCTCGGCGAGCACGTAGAGATTTGCGTCATCACTTCCGAACGCGAACTGCGCGTAACCGTCGGGGATGAAGTCCCACAGGTTCGCGAAAATCGGCAGCGTCGCGAGATGCCGGGTTACGCCGTCCCATTCGGTCGCCGCCCCGTCAATGCGCACTGAACGGCCGGCCATATCGTGGGCCCAGACCGTGCCGTCGATGACATGCGGAGCCCGGAAATCGATCGCGGCATTTGCGAGCCGCATCAGATTGGCCTTTGAGCCTGCCTTGAGGCCCACCCAATACAACGTGTTGCCTTCAAGCCACCGAACTTGCCCATCGCCACATGACGCCCCACATTCGGCCTCAAGCCACTCGGCGAGCTGACCATTGTCGAGGTACACCAATTCACCGGCGCTGTGAAGCTCGAACGACTCGAGGCGGCGGCCCCCGAACGATCCGATATGGCAGGCGCCAACGAAGCCGCAGCCTTCGATCGCGGCTATCTCGACTTCGTAGAGCGTCGCAGCCTCGGTCACTACATCGAAGAAGACCTGATCGGCGAGCGCACCGCCATTGTCGGCGACCACCTCGATCGACGGAACCCGCAGCGGTATCGCGACGGAGCCGGCCAGTCGTGTCATAAGCGACTGCAGATCGCTCGGGATTGGGCGCACGGTCGGCACGGGCTCTGGCGTCAGGGTGGGGCTTGGTTCTGCCGTGACCGTCGGAGCCGCGGCCACGTCGCCCGACGGATCAGTTTCCGGTTCTGCGGTGCCGACATCGGGCGCGCCGATCACTGGCAAGTCATCGGGGGCCACCGTGGGTTCGACCACCGAGACGACCGTTGCATCGATGATCTTTGGCGCCGAGGTGGCCTCGGTCGCGGTGCGGTTCATGAGTTGCCCGGTGACGACGGCCAGGACCGCGAGTGTGACAACACTTACCCCGATCAGAACCTTGCCAGGTGCGAGCTGCCACCATCGGCGGACCTCACCGTCGGGAGCGTCGGGTGCAGCCGGCCTCTGTGCAGTCGGGCTCGGTGCAATCGGGCTCGGTGCAGCCGGGCTCGGTGCAGCCGGGCTCGGTGCAATCGGGCTCGGTGCAGCCGGGCTCGGTGCAATCGGGCTCGGTGCAGCCGGGCTCTGTGCAATCGGGCTCTGCTGCGTGGACGGGGGCGGGGGCAGAACATCGGTGGACACCGGCCCCGAGGTCGAGGGCTGAGGCTTTGGAGGCGGAGTCGTGACAGCCGGCTCACGCAGATCAATGACGTCGGGCTGCAGCCCCGACTCGCCATCGTCGGCGTCCTGAATCGACGCAGCCGGAACCGCGGCGGGGATGGTTTCGAGGTCTTCGACGAACGGCTCAGTGTCCGTGACCTCGGTGTCTGTTGGCGCAATGTCGGCCCCCGGCGGCTCATTGTCCGTGGCCTCGGTGTCTGTTGGCGCAGTGTCGGCCTTGGGCGGCTCAGTTCTCGTGACCTCGGTGTCTGTCGCCACGGGTCGCTCGACCTCGGGTGGGGCCTCGATCGGCGGCGGGGCGACCACGACCGGTGTGGTCTCGATGTGTAACGGCGCGGCGTCGTCGATATCGAAGATGTGACCGGACCCCGACCGCTGGTAGAGCACGGGTGTTGCCCACTCGATCTGATTGCCGACCGAGAAGAGACCGCGTCGAGCTTCGGACAGGGCCGCGTCGACCGGCAGCCCAGCCACGAGCGCACCGTAAAAGTCACGCGACAGCGTGATGGCCGCCTCGTCGGTGATTTCGAACTGCATCGCGATCACGGCCGGCAGTTGCCGTCGAATCAGGCTCTGCGCGATGCCCGTGAACCGGTCCTCTCCCGACGTGCGAGCCCCTTCGCACGCGTTCAGCACAGCAAGCCGAAGCGACTTCTGATCACTCAAGATCGTGCTGAGATTGCGGCCGGGAACGACTTCGCTCTTGCCGTCGGCCCCCTCCATGATGAGCACGCCATCGTCGAACACATCGTCGTACGCCGCATGGCCGATGTAGTGGAAAATGTGGAACTCGCCCGTCTGCAACATCCGGCGCAGCTCGGCCAGTGAGCCCGTCGGCACCCGTACCAGTTCGATCTCGCCCCGGTCGATCCGGTCGCCCATTGCGGCCCGCAACCGCTGCCATTCGGCCTCGGTGTCGAGGGTGCGATGATCGGACGGGTTTGCGATCAGCACGAGAATTCGCAGCGGGAGGCTGATCTTGGGCGTACTGCCGAGACTACGCATCTCGATGAAACGCACGAGCGGCGTGTGCCGTGACAGCACCAAGAAGTCATCGACATAGTCGCTGTACAGGAACTCCCACGGCAGTGTTTCAAGCCACACGTCGTCGAAGCGCAGGCGAAGCCGTAAGCCGCGACCTTGGCGTTCGGCTTCGTCGCAGCTTTGCCGATACGCCAACCGGACCTCGCCGTCGAAAACGGCCTCGTACAGATCGCGGCCGAAGTCTTCGGCCTTGCGTCGGAAGTGCATCGGGGCCCGCCGCGTGCTGCGGGTTTGTCCGAACTTCAACATCAGGATTTCGATGTCTTTCGGATCGATCGGCACGATGAAGTCATGCTGGGCCTGCCCGGCTGGTGAGCTCAGCACGCGGGCACGATGCCCATCGGCCGTCTTCTCGACGAGCAGGTCAAAGTCGAGATAGCCGTCTTCGTCCAGTAGTGCTGCTTCTGTCGCCACGGGTCCCGCCCTGGTGTCTTCCGCCGTCATTCTTCCGCCGTCCCAGTCTTGCAGATCGTCTACGTGAGTGCGGCGCAGATCGCACCCGCGATCGTCGGGTCGCGGAGGTAGCCCCCGATGCTGTGGTGATTGAAGGTGTCGTTGTCGACGCCGCCGTAGTTTTCGATCGACGGGTCGACCGAGAATCGTTCATCATCGAGTGGATAGAGCGCGATGATGTCGCGCTTGTCAAAGGCATTGAGCCAACGCGTCGCGCCGGGGGGAAAGCGCCGGGGGCTGAAGGCGTTGCGCACGGCTGTGAGCCCAAGCGGCGAACCAATCGTGATGAACGCGGGCAGCGCACGAGAGCCATGCGCCAGATTTGCGGCGACCATGTCGTAGGCCACAATCGTTCCGAGCGAGTGTGAGACGACAACAACATCGTCGTCGGGGCCGATGTCGGCAAATGCCGCGGCCACGCCATCGTTGATGCGCTTACGAACGCCGGGCATCGTTAGGTAACTGGCCACATCGCTCGTCGCCAGTGCCATCGTCGCCGCGCTGACCCCGGGCAGATCATCGAGCAGGCGCAGCCCCTTGTGAATCCATTGCCAACTCAACGGGCCACGCTCGATCACCAATGGATCGCCCGTCGCGCGAATGGCATCGTCGTCGATACCTTGCACTTCCAGAACCTCGTGCAACATCGCGGTGACCATGCGTTGGGTCGTCGAGTCGGCCGTTCGACCGTCGCCCCGCACGATCACCTCCGGAACGTCGTCGGCGTCGGGGTCCTCGGTCAGCCGGTCGAGCGTGTCGCCGTAGAAGGGGAACCGAACGTCGTCGACGGCGACCGGCCGGGACTCGCCGATGGCGGCCATGCCTTCGTCGAGCGCGTCGAGCCACTGCTGCTTGAGCGTCGACGCGTCCTTACCGCCTTGTGACCGGCCGTGGAGCAGCACAAGCTTCGTTGCCATCAGAGATCTCCTTGCGTAAACGCGTCGAGCAACAGCGGTTCGGCGGTCGGAGCGAACAGGGTCCAGTGCGACGACACAACGTGTTCACCCAACGTCGCAAGCGATGCTGGCAACTCGGGTCCATAGACCCGTTGCAGCGGCCACCCCTGGGTCAACATCGGAAACGCCGGGAACGTTCGCCCGTCGGCGCCCGACGGCAGGCGCAAGCGGGCGGCAGAATCGCCGTCCATCGCCGCGGCTCGGCGCCCGAGCATGACGAGATCGAACAGCACGGCCTGCAAACCAGTCGTGTAGGTGCGGAGCTGCCTGTCGGCCTCACGGTCAGCCGCGTTGTCGTGACCATCGCCGATCGAGGGTGCGTAGGCCCGATAGATCGCGAGCGTCGGATCGAGTCCGTCGGCGTTGCCCAACCAGCGGTCGAGGTCTTGCTGAACCCCGAGGTCGGGATTGAGGGCGCCTTCGCGCGAGGCCGCGGTGACCAGCGCCCGAATCGAGCGGCGCGAGTCGATCGTGTCGGCGACCTCGGGATAACGGGGGTGATAGTCCATCGGCTCGTAGTCGACTGCGATCAGGTTGGTCCCGCCGTCGTCGAACGTCATCACTGCGAACCATCCTTCGAGCAGTGGGATGACGGCGAGATGGCCAGAGGTGAACGTGACGAGGCTGTTCACGGCGAGCTGGGAATCGGCGATGTGGGTGGCGGCTCCGTCGGGCCTGACATCGAACGCGTCGCCGCCACCGACCATGACCTCGGCGATGGTGTTGCCGCCGCGGGCCTTGAGACCCGAACCGGTCTCGTGGTGCGGTGCCCCGAACGTCGGGCTCAACGTTGCCGTCGTCTCGCTCAGCCGTGAAACAACCGTCGTCGGTTCCTCGTCGACAGGACGCAAGGTGTCAAGGTGGGTCAGCACTCGGTCGAGGGTTGCGCCGTCGAGGCCATCTTCGATCAGCTGGTGCAGCGATTCGTTGATCTGCTGCACGACGTTGACGCGGTCTGCGGTACGCGGGGTCTCGCTGAGCTTCGCGCCTCGTTTCAGCGTCACCTTGGAAATCACGCTGGTCGTCCCCGACTCGATGCGGCCCTCCGGTTCCTGGACCAAGCGAAAGTCGAGGTCTCGGCTCACAAGCTCCGACGTGACAAGACCGGGCAGGTTTTCCGACAGCGTCCAGGTCGTGAGTGCACCATCTGGCCCCCCATCAGTCGCCGCCGTCAGCAACTCCGATGGATCACCCAGTAAGGCCCGGACAAAGACGGAAGTAAACAACGAGGTGTAGCGCTCGGCACTGACATCTTTGTCCTGAATCTCAAGTGCCGGGTCGCCAACGCGAGTGGCGTAGTACAGGTCGATCCATGTCTTGCCGTAGACATCGATATTTGGGAACAACGACGTCCCGGTCACCGGTTGCGCGTTGATGCCTTCCGGCGCGGTGCGGCACGCGTCGGAGATAAACACGACGTGGCGGACACCGACCCGGCGGGCAAACTCAAGACTGGCCGTGAGGTCAATTGCCTGCCCTACTCGGCGAGGCGCCTTGCTGAGCAGCCAGTACTCGCTGGTCGACTTGCTGAAGCCGTGCCCGGCGAAATAGACGATGAGCTGTTCGGGCGGTCCGGCGGCGAGGATGGCGTCGATTGCATCCTCCAAGCGCTCGACGGTGACGCTCGTGTCTTTGTCGGTGACGATCGTGATGTTCTCGGCCATGTCGGGCTGCGAATGCGCCCACGCGGCCATCGCGTCGATGCCGTCCTCGACGGCTTGCAGCTCCGGGAGATCGCCAGATTTACTGACTCCTATAAGCAGTGCGGCGCGTGACATGTACTACTGCTACCTCCTGCGACTCGCCCGAAGCGTCGCCCCCGACACATAGCGGGGGTGAAAGCGGCCACATCGCCGGTTGCCCACGGGCGCTGGAGCCCACCCCGGACTGTCACACCCGCCTGCCATGATGCACTCATCATGCAAATCGTTCCCGTGCCTTCTGCCGTCGAAACCGCAAGCCCCGACGCCCACCATCATGGCGCATCGGCAACCGGCGACGGCACCGGTGTGGTCGCAGACACCTCCACCGCTGGTTTCACGGCGGTCGATTTTGCGTTGGCGGCCCAGGCATTGGCCGAACGCTGTCGCTCGATCGAGCTGCAGTCCCCCGACTTCCGCAGCCCACCTCAGGTGCTCGGCCTCACACGCACATTGCGGCGTCGATCCGACGGCAGCGTCACCGTGGCCGTTGCATTCAAAAACCGCCCGCCATCGGGCGTTCTGGCCGACATGATCGAAGGCGTCATCGCCGCAAACGAACTCGGCGGTGTCGAAGCCGCCCGCGCCCGCGACGACCTCTGGTCCGGCCTCGCCGTCCGCATCGCTAACGCGGCGTAAGGCGCCGCGCTGTTAGAGCGCGAAACGAGTAACATCGGCCAATCACATCCTGAGGTCGACGCGAAAATAAGGTACTGCTGCCCGATGGAAAGCTCCCCGGTATTGCTGGCACCAGCGGACGGCGACGACGCTCATCCGATTGCGGGCACATCGCACTACGCCCCGGACGTCGCTCTCCTGGCGTACTTGTTGCAGGATCTTCGGGTCCTCATTCGTCGGTACGCCAAGGGCGAGATCAGCGTCGAACCTCACCAGGTCTTCACCTGGGACGTCTTCGACCTCGAACGGCGCATCGTCCTCTGTAATCCCGAGGCCGTCGTCGACACGGCGGATGTCGAGATCGTGGGCTTCTTTGGCGACCGACGACAAGATGCCGGCGACCGGCTCGAGGCCAGCGAGGGCGATCTCCTTGCCGAGTTCGTGAACTTCCCGGGCATCCTCAGCTACAGCTCGATCGAACTCGTCGACCACTACTGGGCCAACCTCGTCGTCCACCGGCAATCGAGCGACCGCGAAGCGTGGCGAGAGGGTGAAGCCCACAAGCGCGCCGTCGACATGATTGCCCCAATCGCCTACCACGGCGTGCGGATTCACAACGGACACATTCCCGGCGGCGTGGCGGGGTCCGGATCGGTGCGGGTCGACTCGACGAAGTACTGGGACTACGACGTCACCCCCACATGGCATGCCGTGCGAGACCTGGGCGATGCGGGTTGGACGTCGAGGTAACCGACGCGACCCAAGTTCAAAACGCAAAGAGGCGGCCCGAAGGCCGCCTCTTTCAGCGATGGTGAGAACTACCGATTAGTTGAAGGGATCGGTGTCGTCGGTGTTGTTCAAGTACGTCTTGCGAGTCGGACGGTTGTACGGAGTCGTCAGCGGGAATCGCTTCACGAGATCCTTCGCCTGAGCGATCCATTCGTCGCGCTCGATGCGACCTGGCATGGCGAGTTGAGCGTCGACCGCCCCGACATCCTTCTTCGTGAAGGCAGCAAGCTGCTCCCACGACTGAATGCCGTAGTCGTTCAACGTCTTCTCGAGAACCGGGCCAATGCCGTTGACGACCTTCAGGTCATCCTTGTGGCCAGCACCTGGCGTACCAAGCTTCGTCGTGCCCTTGGCCCAAGAGCCTGAGCCCGACTTCTTGGCTTTCTTCTCAGCCTTTCCGGCCTTCTTGGCTGCCTTCTTGGTCGCCTTCTTGGTGACGGTCGGGGTCCGACCGCTCATGAGGGCAACAGCCTGCGGGAGCCAGTCTTCACGCTCGATGCGGCCGGGGAAGCCACAGGCGTCGTTGACCTTCTCGATGTGCTCCGGTGTCAGCGCAGCAACCTGTGCGTACGACTGAATACCGAAGTCGTTCAGGACCTTCTCGAGCGCCGGGCCAACACCCTTGATGCGCTTGAGGTCGTCCTTCTGCGTCGTTCCCGGCGTACCGAGCTTCGTCGTGCCTTTCTGCCAAGACGGCTTTGCAGCTGCCTTTTCGGCACGGGCCTTTGCGGCCTTCTTCTTTGCAGCTTCCTTCAGACGCTCGATCTCAGCTTCGAGATCGGGCACTCGGCGGGCCTCGGTGCGGAACTTGCGCAGATCCGCAGCGCTGGCCTTGGCCTTGTCGAGGTCGGCTTCGAGGTTTGGTACTCGATCGGCTTCCCGGCGGTAGCGGGCGAGGTCACTCGCTCCGGCCTTGGCCTTGGCGAGATCGGCTTCGAGTCCAGCGACACGGCCGGCTTCTTTGCGGTACCGAGCGAGGTCGGCAGCACCGGCCCTGGCCTTCTCGGCGTCAGCTTTAGCTGCAGCCAACTGTGTTTCGAGCGGACGCACGCGACCGGCGTCGGCCTTGGCCTTGTCGAGATCGGCCTGCAGGCCAGCGACGCGAGCTGCGTCGGCCCGGGCCTTCTCGAGGTCACGGGTGAGACCAGCAACCTTGTTGGCGTCGGCCTTGGCGTTCGCAAGTTCGGCCTGAAGACCGGCAACCTTCGCGGCGTCAGCCTGGGCCTTCTTCAAATCGGCCTCGAGCGCTGCGAGACGACCAGCATCGGCGCGAGCCTTTGCGAGATCAGCTTCGAGACCACCGACCTTGGCGGCGTCAGCCTGGGCCTTCTTCAAATCGGCCTCGAGCGCTGCGAGACGACCAGCATCGGCGCGAGCCTTTGCGAGTTCAGCTTCGAGACCGGCGACCCGGGAGGCGTCGTTCTTGGCCTTCTGGAGCTCAGACTGAAGACCAGCAACCTTGCCAGCATCGGCTTGCGCCTTCGCCAACTCAGACTGAAGACCAGCAACCTTGCCAGCATCGGCTTGCGCCTTCGCCAACTCAGACTGAAGACCAGCAAC
>Ga0114956_1000728_pt1 | contig 24803 bp, 28 predicted proteins | sample MaitaG_FD_87304 | JGI IMG/M metagenome (GOLD analysis project Ga0114956, IMG submission 87304) | Marine algal microbial communities from Maine, USA - Maine_Asex2 metaG | ecosystem: Host-associated > Algae > Red algae > Unclassified | place: Maine, USA | collected 2015-01-05
ACTTTAATTACAAGCTATATAATGCTATGCAAGTAAAAAACAAGCAGTTGGTATTTAGCAATTCGTTTGCAAGGTTAGATAAAGAGGTGGAGTTGAAGAAATTTCTTTGGAACGCATTGAAAGTAATGTTTAATATAGATTAGATGAAATTGATATTTGCTACCGGAAACCTTAATAAACTAGCTGAGGTTCAGAATATTACTCCGAAAAATATAGAATTGATTGGCTTAGATGCAGTTGGTATTACTGAAGATATACCTGAAACTGGAAACACTTTAGAGACAAATGCACTTCAAAAGGCTAGGTACGTTTATGAAAAAACCCAATTAAACTGCTTTGCGGATGATACTGGTTTGCAAGTTTTTGCATTAAACAATGAACCTGGAGTTTACTCTGCTCGATATGCAGGACCACAAAAAAATGCCAACGACAACATGGACTTAGTGCTTAAAAATTTAGCGGACAAAGAAAGTAGACTTGCAGAATTTGCTACGGTTATTGCGTTGATATATAACGGAAAAGAGTATTTGTTTGAAGGTAAAGTTATAGGAAAGATAACCAAAACAAACAATGGAGTAAACGGCTTTGGATACGATCCTATCTTCCAGCCAAAAGGGTATGAGCAAACCTTTGCCGAAATGACGATAAATCAGAAAAATGAAATAAGTCATAGAGCAAAAGCGTTTCAAAAATTGAAAGATTTTTTATCATCAATACCTTATTAAAAGGGTATTAAGTAATGGAGTTGAAAAAAAAATTGTTGTTGCTTACAACTATTTTGCTGAACTTTACTACTAACTAAAAGTGAGAACCTTTATGACACCTGAAGCTAAAAAGCGTTTTGAGTACGAATTGGTTAAGCATTGCAAGAAGGGAAGAAGATCTGCCCAACTGAAAATGTATAACTACTTCAGTCAAAAAATGTTTGGTATCTGCCTAAGATATGCAAAGGATTATCATAGTGCAGAAGACATTCTGCAAGAAGGATTCATCAAAATTTACAAAAACTTAAATAAGTTTAGAGGAGAAGGATCCTTTGAAGGTTGGGTTCGTAGAATTTTTGTGAATACTGCAATAGAACATTACCGAAAATCAGTAAACATGTATCCTTTATTGGAGATTGACAATACTGATAGAGATGTAATTTCAACCAATGCATTAGATATGTTGGCAGAACAAGATATTGTAGATATGATACAAACCTTGTCTCCAGGATATAGAACAGTTTTTAATCTTTATGTGATAGAGGGATTTCCGCATAAGGAAATAGCCAAAATGTTGGATATTTCTGAGGGAACTTCTAAATCGCAATTGGCAAGAGCTAGATATTTATTACAAAACAAAGTTGAACAATCACAAATTGTTAAAAAAGAGATTGCCCTGTAGATGACTGAGATTGACAACAAATTTAGGAGTAAGTTATCCAACTACTCCGCTAAACCTTCCATAGATATTTGGGATAAAATTGAGGACGAGCTAGATAGTAAGCCAGCTTTTTTCGCTCAATTCAAATCCGTTTTGCCCATAGCGGCATCATTGGCAGTAGGTTTTTTAATAGCATTTTTAATATTTAATGATTTTAGTAAAGCCACCACCGATATTAAGTTGGCTGATGATGGTTACTCCAATACGATAGATAACAAAGCGATTAAAACTGAGTTGCCCGTAATCCAAAAGCGCAGTGCTAATAATAAAAACTCAGTTTCAAATGCAGTTACTGCAAACAATAGCGGTAAAAATGAGCTGGCCGTAGTAGCAGAATTACCAAATAATAACGTAACTACTGCCATAGAAAATACAGGTAAGGCAATTATAACCTCCAAACAAATTGCGCCCATTGCTAAATTGGTAAGCAATAATGAAGTAAAAACTCCCCCTATTGAGGGTGAAACACCAATGTTAGCCTCAGCCAAAGAATTTAAAAAAGGCTTAAAAGAATCAGAGAAATTTGATGAAGCCGATTTTAAAGCATTTAAAGAGCGCGTATTAGAAGCACCAATGATGAGCATTACACCAATGGCAGCGCCATTGTCGGTACAAGGCACCATTTTGGGTAATAATGCTAGCGAAAAATCTGATAATAGATTTACTAAACTATTTAAAAACAGTGAACTTCAAACTCAATTAATGGGCATTAGAGGTTTTTCTGTTGGTCCTAAGTATTCAGTTAACAACACATGGATATTGAATAAGAGTGGTAAAATTGACAAAGACAGTGAATTAAAGGAAATTACTTACAAGCCAACTTTTGGACAAGCCTATGGCGTAAGACTAGGTTATGATTTTAATCATTCCTATGGTATTGGTGTCGACTGGATCATCAATTCGGCACAAGGACAAAAATATTTAGATGTAAATAAAGATATGACTACTGTTGAAAGACGTGCAGAGTTAAACTACATGCATGTACCAGTAACTTTTAAATATAAATGGAGTAAAATGTCGGCTTTAACATCAGAGCCTGTTGTTCTTAACTATCATTTAGGTGTGCAATATGGTTACTTAAAATCTGCACAAATAAATGTTAATAGTGATGTAATTGAAGCCAGCGACATTCTAAAGAAGCATGAGTTAGGCATTGTATTTGGCTTAGATTATGATTTTTACCTAAACAAAAGCCTCTTCTTAACCATGGGTGCTAGAGGTAGCTATGGTTCAGATATTAAAGCGTTTCCATTATTGGTTACTGATGAAACACAAAAATCTAACAACCTCTTGTTAGGATTAAGTGCTGGACTTAACTACAAGATTGGTAAGTAAACCAATTAATTTTCACATTATTAATTTATTGTTGCAACCTTTCTGACTTTTTGCGTCTCTATGTTTATAGAATTAGGACATTACAATGATAAAAGGAGAAAATATTAACTCGGTAAGCACAAAGTTTTATTACAAAGAAGACAATCTTTGTTTTCAAATCATTCTTTCATATGGCGCTGAAAATGAAGTGCTTTATAAAGAATTTGAGAACTACAGTACCTATCAACAAACCCATGATGATTTGGTTGCTGCAATTAACAAAAAGGCCAATTTAAATACTAGCTTTAACAATATCAATATTGCCACAGCATTGGCATAATTTCCACATTTAACCTTACGCTTCCGTAATTATTAGAAGTTATATTAGTTAAATTTCGACATAGTAGTAATTATATTAGTTAGGTAACGTTTGCTTTGTATATTAGCGAGTGTTAACCTAAAAGTAACTATGGCTATTCGATCTATGAATCCCGCCACGGGTGAAGTTATTAAAAAGTACAGTTTGGCAAGTGATGGTATTGTAAAACAAGCCATTACCCATGCTACATCTGCTTATTTAGAGTGGAAAAAGCAAAACTTTACCAACCGATCTAAGTTGTTCCATCAATTAGCGGAAATATTGCTACAGAATTCTCAAAAACATGCTAAAACCATTTCGTTAGAAATGGGAAAGCCTATTACAGAAGCAATAGCTGAAATTGAGAAGTGCGCCAAGTTATGTAAGTATTATGCAGACAATGGCAAGTTTTTTCTGATGGATGAGATGATTATTAAGTCACCTAATAAAGCCATGATAAGGTATGAGCCTTTAGGTATAATTTTAGGTATAATGCCATGGAATTACCCATTTTGGCAAGCGTTTAGGTTTTTGGTGCCAACCATAATGAGTGGCAATGCATGTATTTTAAAACACGCTAATATTGTGCCCCAGTGTGGTAAAAACATTGAAAAACTTTTTAGTGAAGCTGGCTTTCCTGATGGTGTGGTAACTAACTTATTAATAGATCATAAAAAGACCTCAAAAATTATTGAAAATGATGCCATACAAGGTGTTTCGCTTACTGGTAGTGAGGGAGCCGGATCTGCAGTAGCAGCATTGGCAGGAAAAAATATAAAAAAATCATTATTGGAGTTGGGTGGCAGTGGCGCTTTTATAGTGCTAGATGATGCCAATTTAAAAACTGCTGTTAAAGTTGGTGTGCAAGCTCGTTTTCAAAATGCTGGTCAAAGTTGCATAGCCGCTAAGCGATTTATTGTTACCAAAACCAATTACGACCAGTTTGTGGAGCTGTTACAACAAGAAGTTGAAGCATTAAAAATTGGAGATCCTCTACTAGCAGAAACGCAAATGGGTCCATTGGCCAGTGTAAAGTTTGTGGATGATTTTTTAAGTCAAATAAAACAATCGGTTAAAAAGGGTGCTCAGCTTATTTATGGTGGCAAACGCCAAAGCAAAAAGAATGCTTTTGTTACCCCAGCAATATTAACTAACGTAACGCCTGGCATGCCAGCATTTAATGAAGAAACGTTTGGGCCAATTGCGGCTGTTATAAAGGCGGAAGACGCAAAAGACGCAATTGCCCTTGCAAACAACAGCAAATTTGGATTAGGCGCAAGTATATGGACGGAGGATGAAGAAAAAGGCTTGAGATATGCAAAGCAACTGCATGTGGGTAGTGTTTATGTAAATGGCATGGTAGCAAGCGATCCGCGCTTACCGTTTGGAGGAATTAAAAAATCTGGCTACGGCAGAGAATTATCTCACACAGGCATTAGAGAGTTTGTGAATATTAAAACAATTGTAATTAATTAAACTATTATAACTTTAAGCTATGGAGCCGCAAAATGTCATATATATAATTTTTGTGATTATATTCTTGTTATTTAGGTTTTTCAAAAAGAAGAAAAATCCGAAACAAGCACCTAAACGTCAAGTAAATAGGCCAGTGCAAAACAGACCAGCAACAACAGGTCAACAACAACGGCCACAAGTTAAACGCGCTCAACCAGCATCTACCACAACATCAACCAATCCCTTTGATGATATTTTTAAGGAGTTGATGAATGAAGTGCAAGGCAAAAAGCCACAACCAAAACCAAAACCAGTTGCTAAAAAGCCTGTACCTAAATCAATAGAGTACAATACTCATAAAGAAGTTCATCCTAAAGGTTTCGACAAGAAAATTAACAAGTTAAGGCAAGAACGAAACTTAATGGAAGACAAAATGGATGAAGCTACACTTGATTTTGAATTCGACTTAGAACAGGCAATAATTTATGATATTGTTATGAATAGGCCTTATAAGTAAGTTGTGATAGCAATGTGGTTACAACCTGTTAAGTGTTGGCAGGCAGAATACAACTTGGAACTAACCATAAAATCATACTTATTCATAGTAATCTGCGCAATCTGCGTTCCATAGATAAATAACTAGCAATCATTTCAATATTAACTGAACCGTGTTTCTAGTTTTTTGCTCTAAAAGCACTTCTTTGCCTTTTACCAATTCTTCCACCTTCTCATCAGTATAATGTCTAATAGTAAGTAGTTGCAAATCTTCATTGGTTAATATATCAAAATGTTCTTGCAAATCGTCAATAACCTTTTGTGCACGATTACCAGTGCTGCCCGTGCATATAGAAAAGCTACGGGCAGAGTTTTGCATAAGGTTTATCTTAACTCGGTGTTTAGCTAGGCAAGTAAATATCTCGCTTAAATGATCTTCTGCTATAAATGAAAAATCGGTAGTGGTAAATGAAACCAATACTTGGTTTTCTTTTCTAACTATAATTGGTGGCAACTCATTATCGCTAGCAATGCTATTTATTAAGGTGCCGGTTTTATTGTAGTTTTTAAAAGATTTTACCTCTAGCGCTATGTCTTTATTTTGCAAAGGCTTAATGGTTTTTGGATGTAACACTTTTGCGCCAAAATAAGTCATCTCTAAAGCCTCATGGAATGATAGTTTTTCAATTTTCGTTGGATTGTCAAACTTTTTAGGATCAGCACTTAAAATGCCTTCAACATCTTTCCAAATAGTTAACTTATCACACTCCAAACAATAGGCTAATATGGCTGCGGAAAAATCGGAGCCTTCACGGCCAAGGGTAGTGGTATTTCCATTTCGAGAGCTTCCGATAAACCCTTGAGTAACAACTGGGTTTTTATCTAAAACGCCTTTTAATTCTAGTCTAACTTTTGTAATGGTTTCATCCCAAAGCACTTTACTATCGCGGTGGGTATTGTTGGTTTTAATGTATTCTCTTACATCTAACCATTGATTATTAAAACCTTTGGTGTTTAAATAGCCACTCACAATTTTGGTAGAAAGTATTTCTCCTTGCGATACTATTAAGTCATAAGAATAATCGTAAGAATGCTTTTTGGTTATGGGCAACAACTTTTCCAGGTAACTAAGTTGTTTGTTAATCTCATTTTTTAAATCAACAACAGAGTCGCCACCCAAATCATCTATTATGGTTGTGTGAAAATCGCGTAACTCATTAAGTGCAGCGCTATAATCTTCATCATTGCGAGATTTTTCAAGCAAAACCTCTAGGGCATTGGTCGTTTTTCCCATTGCAGAAACTACAATTAGTAGTTTTTCGCTGCTGAAATTTCCAACAATATTTGCAACATTTTTTATGCCTTCAGCATCTTTAACAGATGCTCCCCCAAACTTAAATACTTGATACGAATTCACTATTATTATTGATAATTTTCTAAATCAGTTCTTTCAAAATTACATTTTATCCATTCAGAGTCAAGGTTTGCTTTAATTTTATTGTAAAAGTTAATCGCTGGTTCATTCCAATCTAACACATGCCACCTTAGTTGGTTTACATCATTATTCAATGCAGTTTTTACCAATTCATCAAACAATAACTTGCCAATGCCTTGTTTTCTATGTACTTCATTTACAACTAAATCATCCAAATAAATCATTTTGCCCTTCCATGTAGAGTAAGCGTAGTAATAAAGTGCTATTCCAACGGCATTGCCACCATCATCTTCAGCTAAAAGCACCTCAAATAACCCTTTGTCAAAGCCATCAATTTGCATACTCTCAACGGTAGACTTAACCTCATGTTGGGCTTTTTCATAAATAGCTAAATCAACTATTAATTGATGCACAGCAGCCATATCATTTATTTCAGCCTTTCTAATTTTTATATTCATCATGGTTTTCTTGTAAATGCCCAGTTGGCGCCAATTTTAAATCTAAACTTAATAGGGTCAACTGTAGCTTCAATTGCAGGTGCACTTTGTATAATAGCGTATGCCTCAAACCCTAGGTTGTTGCCAATAAATTTTTGAATACCCAATACACCTCCATAAGCATATTGATTGGTTTGGTAGCCAATAAAAATAGGAGCTATAAAAACACCATCAATATAATTGATTAGCCACAATCGTGGTTCAATTTCAAATCTAAAGTGTTCATCAATTTTTATAGTGTCTTCATCATCAATGCGCTCGCTTCCTAAAAAGTATCTAAAGCTTGTGTTTAGAGATAATGGCCTTAAGCCTGTGCCGGTTTCATAGCTTAAACTTCCTCCGCCAAAGCTAGTGCCTATTAAAATTGGACTAACTTTTAAAATGTGTAGTGCACCTAATTTATGTGCTTCATTAGTATTTACTTTTTTGTTGTACAAAATGCTTCCACCATCATTTGCAAAAGATTTATGAGCCAACAAGCTCAAAATCAATGCTAAAGAATAAATTATTAAATTTTTCATTTTCAACATTACAAAGATACTTTCCGCTTTTATTTAATTAGTAAAAAACAGACCTTTACAATAATTTAAAAGCAATGGCACAAAGACTTATATCATTAGATGAATTTATTATTGAAAAGCAAGAGGATTTTCCGCATGCTACCGGAGAGCTTTCGAGTTTACTTAGAACCATTGGCTTTGCTGCCAAAGTGATTAATAGTAAGGTAAATAAGGCTGGTTTGGCTGATATTATTGGTGAAGCTGAATTATCAAATGCTACTGGTGATGATGTGAAAAAGCTTGATATAATAGCAAACACCTATTTAAAGGAATGTTTGAAAATGAATGGCGATTGCTGTGGTTTAGCATCTGAAGAAGAAGAAAGCTTTGTTTACTTTGACAATGAAGTAAGTAAAAATGCTAAGTACATGGTGTTGTTCGATCCATTAGACGGTTCGAGTAATATTGATGTAAATGTTAGTATTGGTACCATATTTTCAATTTTAAGAAGAAAAAGCACTGATGGCCCTCTTGCAGTAGAAGACTTTTTGCAGAAAGGATGCGAGCAAGTAGCTGCAGGCTATGTTGTTTATGGTTCTTCAACCATGATGGTCTATTCAACAGGAACTTCTGTGAATGGTTTTACGCTAGATCCTGGAGTTGGTGAGTTTTGTTTAAGTCACCGTGACATGAAGATTCCTAATTATGGGAGCATTTACAGCATTAATCATGGAAATTTTGAAAGCTTTACACCAGGCGTTAAAAAGTACTTGAAGAAACTACAGTCAAACGATAATCAATTAGGAAAAGCACATACACAACGCTATATAGGCAGTATGATAGCTGATGTGCACAGAACTTTAATAAAAGGTGGAATATTTATGTATCCGCTAACAACTAAATCACCTAATGGAAAATTGCGCTTAATGTATGAGTGTAATCCAATGGCCATGCTTATTGAAAATGCTGGCGGTATTGCTACTGATGGTAAAGGGAATAGGGTAATGGAAGTACAGCCAACTGAATTACACCAGCGTGTTCCAGTGTATTTAGGATCTAGTGATATGGTAAAAGAGGTAGAACAATTTATATCTGAAGAAACTTTAGCGGAGGTTTAAAATTTAGTCTTACCGCTCCCGAAAACTTTCGAGACAGGATAACTAGATTATCGCGAGCTATGAATAAGCTCAATAATATTAGTTCTTGGTTAACTAATTGAAATTTGACCTAAAATAAATTCAACTTTTTAGCTCTAAATGGTAGTAAAAAAACTGAATGTTCTTGGGGCAGGCTTTAAAGCCTGCGCAAAAAACGCTTTTCATTTCACAACCGATTGAATTTCTTTTAGATGCTCAATTTTATGTAAGACACATTCTCGAAATATGCACCTAAAGTTCCACTTTTGTTAAATCAATATTTTCATCACCAACCTCATACGGTAAAAAGGTGATTATAAACTGAAACATCTCATCTGTAGTTTTCATACTGTGGTTTCGCTCAGTTATCATTTTTGGTGGATTAAACGGGTTGAAAGGATTATCTGAAGTATTATCGTAAACACCCTTAACTTCTATAATTGAGCCTTTAGGAAGCTTTACAGGCTTTTTGTATGTATAAAAATATTGCCACTTAAAATCCCAATCGTTTATTCTAATTAAGGGAATGGTATCATTTGACTCAGTTATTGCGTATGCAAGAAATTTTCTACCCAACAAATGCATGTGTGGGTTAACGGTTAAAACTGATATATCTTGAAACACTTTGGCCCTAGTTGTAAATGTCATTATGGTATCTGGTGGAATTACCAAAGGAGGTTCAATTTTAGAAATTCCTAAAGTGCCCAATTGCAATTCTTTGGTTGGTCGTTTGGGTGGTTCGTTGTCAAAAAATACATTGAAATGTGACCGATCATAAGTGGTTTTTTGCTGCGGGCCGTAATGAATATCGTTGATAAATAGCACACCTTTCTCGGCCATTTGAAAGCCACCAATTCCCTTTGGATAAACAGTTGAAATAACTCCAGGTAAATAATTAGATACCAATGGAGTAAGCGTAGGGTAGGAGTTGTCGTCATTTAAGATGTTCATGCGCTTAAAGCAAGCTTCATAAGTACAACTGTCAGTAAACACATACCATTCTTTTAAATCGAAATTGCTCTTTTGTTCGTCATAATTAATCATATGTCCGTTTAGGTGATGAACGGCTTGTTTATTGCCTGGCATAAACTCAATTGCCCGTACAAATTTTGGCTCGTCAATTTCAAAAGGAAACTTCATCATTAAAAACTGATCTGTATTACTTCCAGCAACTTCAAATGTATCGGGCATTTGTATTACCAAATCCGGTTCGCCCCAATTACTACCATTAGGGAACGTGGGTAGTTTAGGCAACTTACTTGTATCACCCATTGGTGCACCTTGGTCGTTCCATTCAGTAATTAGCGCTATCTCGTTTTCTGTTAAGTATTTCTCTTCTCTAAAGTTGGTGTAAGTTCTATCTGCTGGCCAAGGCGGCATGTATTTGCTACGGGTAACATAGGCAATCATTTTTGAGCGTGAAGCAACATCATCATAACTAGCCAACTCAAAAGGCCCTGCGCCACCTTTACGGTGGCAAGGGCTGCAGTTTTTAAATACAATTGGGGCAATGTGCTCACTAAATGTAGGATTGGCTATTACAGCCTCATTTGTTTTGCCTTTATTACCACTATTACAACCAATAAGCAAAGCAGTTATTGCAATAAATAAAAGGAATAATATCTTTGTATTACGTTTCAAAAAGAATAGGTATGGTTATTGTTACTTATGTATGTAAATTAAAATTACTAAGATATGTTTAAGAAAGTTATAGTTGGATTTTTTATCCCAGTTTTAATGATGGCAATTGTTTTTTCTTCTTGTAAAAAAGATGAAAACGCCAGAGATGGTTATGATGTTATTAATCATGATGCCAGCAATTTTGATGCACCTGGTTTGCCAAGTGGTAGTTATATAAGTGCTGCAAAGTTTACTTCTGCTACATTTAGCAATTTAAGTGGAAGGGATTTAACAGAAATTGACTTTTACATTAAAGATGTGCCATCTAGCAGCTTTATTGTTGTTTATGAAGGTACAGATGCCAATGGATTTCCTGCTAATGAGATTTATTCAAAATCAGTTTCTGTAAACGGTGAGGATTGGAATACACATGTGTTAACCACGCCAATTACTTTAGGAACAGAAGATATTTGGCTGGCTTTTGAGTACACACAAACAGGCACCCAAAACGTGTTAGGTTGCGACCCTGGCCCAGCAAAAACTAATGGCGATTGGCATTATGATGAAGCCGACCAAGATTGGATTCCTTTAAGCCAAAGAGGCGGTGGGACTAGTATCAATTGGAATTTAAGGGGTTGGGTAAGTCCTAACTAGTTTCAAATAACATCAGATATTTAAAGCCAAAACTTGAAAGAGTTTTGGCTTTTTTGTTTGGTATATTTTTTAAAAGAGTGTTTACTTACTGGTTAAAACCTTTATCAACGAATCTTGATGGAACTCGTCTTCAAACAACTCATCTTCATCATCAAACCATTTGCATAGCACAAAGCCAGTGTAAACCTTGTTTTTGGTGCCTGGTATGTCGAGATAGGTTAAAGAATCTACGGTTAGCTGCGGACCGCCCGATTTTAATTTAACTAAATCGCCAATTTTGTACAATTCCTTTACTACCATGCAATAAAGGTAAGCTTAAGTTACCGACATAAAAAAAAGCCCCTCAATTACTTGAGAGGCTTTATCTTGGTCCCTCCCGTAACTTTCGGGATTTGGGATTATCGTTTAAGATGAATGGTCTACATCATGCCTTTGGCTTGTCCAGCCCAATCATCTCTCTCAGCTCTTCCTGGAAATGAACCAGTTAATGAATCAATTAAATCGTACTCAGTTTTAGTCATTTTACTTACTTGACTAAAAGTGAAGATTCCGATTTCATTCAATTTACCTTCTAATACTGGTCCAACTCCGCTAATTTTCTTCAAATCATCTTTTCTACCACCAGCATTACCTACAGTTGTTAAAACTGAATTTTTGGCAGCATCTCTATCAGCGGCTGATAATTCTTTTGAATCTGACTTAGCAGCAGGCGCAGCAGCAGCTACTACAGGAGCGGCAACGCTAGCTTTTGATGCATTGGCTTTACATTCGGCCAATTCTTTTTGTAAAGAAGTTATTTTTCTATCTAAAGAACTGGTGTCAACTTTAGGAGCAACTCTGTTTGAAGATGAAGCCTTTAACTTTCCATAATCGGTATTTAAGCCATCATACTTTTTCTTCCAATTGTCTCTATCTCTATTTGAAGCCTCCAAGTCTGCAGTTAAATCTGGTCCTTTTTTACCTCCAAGTAAACGGCCTAATAATAAACCTAATAACCAAGCTACTAAAAGCATGATTAACATTTCTAGTAAGTGACCGCTAAATCCATGACTTACGGAGCTTACATCTAATAATATTGTGTTCATTTTATTTAAATTTTAGGGATTTTTTAATCTACTCTTATTTCTACTCTTCTATTTTTCGCGCGTCCTTCTGCAGTATTATTGTCGGCAATAGGAGCAGTAATTCCTTTTCCATTTGCTTTCATTTGACTATTTGAAATACCCGACTGAGCTAATAATCTTTGAATTTGATTGGCTCGCTTTACGCTTAATTGCATGTTTTTTTGTGCATTACCAGTATTATCTGTATGGCCAGTAACTGAAACTTTAGCTTCACCAACTTCACCACTATAATATTGTAAGTCAGCGATAAATTTTCTCAAATTGTCGTCAACAATAATGTTGTCTGAACCTGTTTCAAAGTATACATTTTTAGATACACCAAATACTGCTTTTTTAGCGGCAGCCAGTTTGGCTTCATCAGCTTTGCCAGCAACAAGATTGCCCAGCTCATATTTCATAGCACCAATCATTACATTTTTCTCTGATTTTAAAGAAGCTACTTTTTCGCCTGCAGTTAATATTTGTTTACGCGCAGCACCTAATGTTACCAATTCATTTTTGGCGGCTTCCGCTCTGTTAACACCTAAGTTTTTAAGCAAACCAGTGTACTGCTCAGCACCCGTGTACAAACCAGTCAATGTAACTTGTTTATCAGGGTTGCCTTTTAAGTATTTTGCTAAATCTGTATAAGCTGTCTTAACGTTTGGCATTAGTTGCGGCTGAAACTTGTTCATAGCAAACCTAATGTTTCCCTTAGCATCAATACCAGCATCTTTTAATGTAATGTTATTGAAGTTAAGCGCAGCCGGTTTTGGTTTTGGCTGTGGCTTAATAGCAGGCTGTTCTTCAGCTTTTGGCACCTTTTGTTCGACCTTCTTACCCATGCATACTCCGTGAACTTTACATGGATACCACCATAAAGAACATAAAGCAAACCAAATAATGGTAAGAAGGATTAATAATCCTTTCATTTTTGGAATTTTATTGTTTAGTTAATATTTCGTTTCTGTAGTGAAACACTACACAAATAAGACTTGTAGAAATAGACTAAGTCACTTTAACATTGCACTTAATATGAAGAAATTATGTAATGTTAATCTTAATTTAACATTGGCTTTTAGTTACTCTGCTCATAACCAACATCTTCTATTAAATCACCACCAAGGGCAGCATCAACAGCTAATTGGTCGCATCTTTCGTTATAGGGATGATCATTGTGGCCTTTAATCCAGATAAACTTAATGTTGTGCTTTTTGTGCAACGCTAAGTATAGCTTCCATAAATCGGGATTCTTCTTTTTGGCAAAATTCTTTTTCTCCCATCCAAACACCCATTTTTTTTCAACAGCATCAACTACATACTTGGAGTCGGAGGTAACCACTACATCTAAATTTTCTTTTGTTAAAGCTTGCAAGCCAGCAATAACAGCCATTAGCTCCATTCTATTGTTGGTTGTATACTTGTAACCTTGGCTCAGCTCTTTTTCTTTGCTACCATACTTAAGTATAGTGCCATAACCGCCTGGCCCTGGGTTGCCTCTTGAAGCTCCGTCTGTATAAATTTCTACTTGCATTATTATAAGTCAACAATATTAACCAAATTTAATAGCATATATGAGCAAGAAGAATTTACTATTTCTAGTTTTAGCAGGCTTTTTTATTGCCAATGCTATTTTGGCCGAATTTATTGGAGTGAAGATATTTTCATTGGAAAAAACTTTAGGTATTGAGCCATTTAAATTCAATTTTTTTAACGAAAAAGACTTAGGTTTTAACCTAACTGCGGGTGTTTTACTTTGGCCAGTAGTTTTTGTACTGACAGATATTATTAACGAATATTTTGGTAAAAAAGGTGTTAAGCTGTTAAGTTATTTAGCAGTGGGATTGATTACTTATTCTTTTATAGTAGTGTTTGGCGCAATTAAATTGATGCCTGCTGATTTTTGGGTAGGCACGGGAGCAGAGGAGCAAGGTGTACCCAATATGCAATTGGCGTATACGGCAATATTTGGTCAAGGTCTTTGGATTATAATAGGCTCAATAATCGCATTTTTAGTTGGCCAATTGATAGATGTTGTAGTTTTTCAAAAGCTAAACAAGCTAACTAATGGTAAAATGATTTGGTTGCGCGCTACCGGTTCTACTTTGGTTTCGCAGCTCATAGATAGTTTTATTGTATTATTTATAGCCTTTTACTTGGGTGCTAACTGGAGTATAGGCTTGGTATTGGCTATTTGTGCGGTTAATTACATATACAAGTTTGTTGTTGCAATTGGCTTAACACCAGTTATTTATGCGGCACATTATTGCATTAATAAATTTTTAGGCAACAAGTTGGCTGAAAAAATGAAACTAGAGGCGAGAAGTTAAGCGTCCTGCTTTATATTCGCACCGCAATTGGTAAAGGGAATCCTGTTCAATTCAGGAGCTGTCCCCGCAGCTGTAAGTTCACGTATTATTAAGATCATATCAAAAACCACTGTGAAAACGGGAAGGTTATCTTAAAGAACAAGCCAGAAGACCTGCCAGATGCAGTACCATTTGGTACATTTTAATTAATCGACTTTCGGGAGAAAGGTTGGACTAAATCTTAATAAAAATGAAAAAAGTTAAAGCAGTAGCTATTGCCTTACTATGCAGTGCAGTAGCGTTTACACAAACAGATTCTTTACAGAACTTATCTACCGTTGTGGTAACGGGTAATAAGTATGAAACCAATGAACGTCAATCGGGTAAAACGATAACGAAAATTACCGCTGAGCAATTGGCGCAACACCAAGGCAAAACAGTTGCCGAAATTTTAAATACCGTTGCTGGCGTGCATGTTGATGCCGCCAATAACCACAATGGCAACAATACTTCATTTTACCTTAGAGGTGGTAGAAGAGGGCAGGTGCTCGTATTAATTGATGGTATTGCAGTTAATGATGCTAGTGATATTGACAATGCATATGACCTTAGATTTTTAAACACCAATAACATTGAGTCAATTGAAGTGCTTAAAGGTGGTGCAGGTTCATTGTATGGTTCAGATGCAGTTTCTGGTGTGGTAAACATCATTCTTAAGAAAACAATAAGTAATGAGTTGAATGGCAACGGTGGAGTTAGATTAAGCACATTTGGAGACGTTAATCCTTACATAAACATAAGCAGTGGTTATGAAAAATTTAAATTTCACGTAGGCTTAAATTATCTAACATCAGAAAGCTTTTCAGCTGCTAAAGATACCTTTAGAGCTGCTATTGTTGACAGTTCATTAGTTACACCTAATAAAGGCGATTTTGAAAAGGATAAGATTGAAGAGTTGAATGCTATGGTGAAAATGAGTTATTCCATAGATGAAAATTGGGGCATTAATTCAATGATAATGATTGATCGCTTTGAGTCGGGTATTGACAATGGCGAGTTTACAGATGATGAAAACCGAGTTTATCAAGGAACCCAGCAGCTGTATAACCTACAACCTAAGTATTCCTATGATAATGGCTCATTAAAATTAAACATGACCTATCATAAAATTGATAGAACTGACAATAATGATACAACTGAGTTTGTTGCAACAGCATTTAAACCTAGCTACACGGGTGGCTTTTTACAAAGTGCATTTGGTAGTGAAAGATATGACTCGGAGCTACAATGGAAACATGATTTTGCTAGCAACATAACTATGGTAATGGGCATGGGCTATGAAAAATTACAATCTAACAGTGAAAACACCAACTACTCATTTTTAACTGGCGGACCAACTGAGCAGGAGTATACTAGGTACAGTGATAACTATACAGAGTTGTATGATCCGTATGTTTCGTTTTTTGCTAGTCAAAACCAATTGAGTGTGCAAGCTGGTGTTAGAGCTAACTTTCATAGCAAATATGGCGAGCATTTAACTTACTCTATTAACCCTGCCATTAACATGCCTTTAAATGACAACATGGATTTAAAAGTTTATGGTAATGCATCAACTTCATTTAAAGCACCATCATTGTATCAATTGTTTAACGTTAGTTTTGGTAACAGCGAGTTAGAAGCAGAAGAGGCAGAAGAGTTTGAAGTAGGTGCTACGTTGTATTATAATGATAACTTAAAGGTGAATGTGGCTTACTATAATAGAAATGAAGTGAACAAAGTAGGTTTTGATTTTAGCACTTTTAGATATAGCAATATAGATGCACGCTCAGTAACAGGTGTTGATGTTGAAGCGAACTATCAAATAAGTAAAAAGTTTGCAATGACTTACAACTACTCAACCGTAAATAGCACTGTTGAAACTAGTTTGTACAGAATACCTAAAGTAAAGTATGGTTTTGGAGTTAACATTATGCCTTGTGAGGGTTTAACAACCAATTTATTCTATAACTATATTGGCACAAGAGAAACACCTAACTTTAATACGGGTGGTTTAACTGTAATGGAAAACTACAACTTGCTAAATGTTAGTGCCAACTACAGCAAAATTTATGAAGACAGGGTAAGTTTATTTGTAGGCATTAACAACCTAATGGATAGTGATTATGTTGATGTGTATGGTTTTACCGAAAAAGGTAGAAATGCTACTTTAGGTGTTAACTACAAATTTTGAGCAGGCTTTAATAAGGTTGATTTTATTAAGTAGTAGCTTCCGAAAAGGATAGTTACAAAAAATAAATCGCCTAAAAGAGTGTAGTGGAAAAACGGAATAGCTGCAGTATAACAAGCAACTAAACCACCTAAGTTTTTAGGGTACATAACTCCACTACCAAGCCAAACTGCAAAATTAGTTATTGCAAAAAATACTATAGAGCCTAACAGTGTTGCGGGAATCAATTTCTTTATTGAAAACTTCTTCCTCATTGTTAGGCCTATTAATACTACAATTGCCATAGCCCCATAAACAGCCCACATTGTGCTATGATAGCCAGCAAACATTCTACTGCCAGACATAAACATTAAATGCAATATAGTGTCACTTAAAAACAAGGCCCCAAGGGTAACCGCAAAAGCCCAACTTTTTTTAGGTAAAAATGCTGCTCCAAAAAGAGCAATTGCTGCAACAGGTGCAAAATTTGGTATTGGCAAAGAGATTAGTCTAACTAATACGGCCGCTACAATTAATAATAGTATAATTCCTGTATTGCGTTTCATTTAATAAAATTAAGCTTCAAATTTAATTTATTTAAATGTAATGCAGTTTCTATTTATGCAATAGTTTAATTTAGAATTTTAAACCGCATGCTTTTTAGCATACCTAAGCGCAAAAAAAATAATGAAAGCCAGCATCATAATATCGTATTACAAAGCAGTAGAAAACCTAAGGTTGATTTTGGCGGCATTAAATAATCAAACCGAAAAAAGTTTTGAAGTAATTGTTTCTGAAGATGATGCCAATAAAGAAACCCTAGGACTTATTGCGGAGCTAAAAGAGAAATATACGTTTAACATAAAACATACCTTTCAAATAACTGATAACGGATTTAGGAAAAATGAGATGCTTAATAAATCGATACAATTAGCTGTGGCACCGCTAATAGTATTTATTGATGGAGATTGCATACCGCACAATGAGTTTGTTAAAAATTATGTGAATGCATTTGATGAACAATCAATTTTAGCAGGTAGAAAGGTAAATTTAAGCCCTAAGTATTCAACGAAACTATTGGCCGATAAAAACTTGGAAAACTTGAAATGGCAAAACTTAGTTTTTACAGAAACCGAGCATATTAAAGATGCTATTTACTCACCGCAAGTTCCGGTGGCTATAAATTCAAGCAAAACCGTTGTGGGCTGTAATTGGGGAGTTTCAAAAAAAGCGTTGTTAGCTATTAATGGTTTTGATGAGAACTACACCATGCCGGGAATAGGAGAGGATACTGATATTGAATGGCGTTTAATTCAAAACGGATTAAAAGTAAAATCAATGAAAAACAAAGCTATCGTTTTTCATATTTACCATAAACGCTCTTATACCAATGAAATGGTTAAGAAAAACCGTGAAATCCTAAATAAAACCAAGGTAAACAATCAGGTAGTTTGCTTGAATGGCATTGAAAAGTTGGGTTAAAATTGAAACTCCTTTTTGTTATGCAATAGCAGTTCTGTTGTTCCTTCTGCTAAATGTTTTGATACCAATAAAAAATATAGCACCTAAAATGAGCGCACCAATTACGTAAATACTGTTTTTAATTAAGTTATCATTTTTAGTAGCGTGTTGACCTATTTGCAGACTTTCGTGATAGCCTCCAGCAATTGCCAATGACTCAAAAAAGGTCTTTTTTTCCAATTTAGACTTAAGATTTTGTGTAGAATTAGGCATGTAATCCATGTAATAAATGTTTCCATTGGCATAAAAGGCTTGTTCTTCCATATAATTGGTGTCCCCTTGAACTATAAAGTAAAATTCTCCCTTTAAAGCATAAAGCCCTTTTAAGTTTATAAAAGAGGTATCAATGACTTTTATTCCTTTATCCGTGAGGCTCGAAACATGCTTAATATACATTGTCTGAATTTTTTCAAATGAACGTATATTAAATTCGGTTTGAGTCATTTCGGAGATATCAACCTTCCAAAATATCATTTTTGATTCAGCTCCTTTATATGTCATGTATTTTGAAGCTCCTGAATTAGTAATTATTGGAGTATCCGGAAAATATACTTCAAAGGTTTCGTCTATGGATGCACTAACCCAATTTTGAGCATGTATTAGATTGGCAGTGAATATCATTAATATTACTAAAGGTAGAAATCTCATAGTATCCAATTAATGATTATTGCAAATTTATCATCTCTATTTCTCCTCTCTTTCTTTAAACTTTAATGAAACCGAGTTAACACAATACCTTAAACCTGTAGGTTTTGGGCCATCATCAAACACATGGCCAAGGTGACAGCCACAGCGCTTACATTCAATTTCAGCCCTAGTCATTCCAGCGCTTTTGTCTAATTTTTCATCAACATATTTATCTTCTATTGGAGCATAAAACGCTGGCCATCCGCTACCAGAAGCATATTTTGTTTTGCTATCAAACAAAGGCAAGTCGCAACAAACGCAATGGTAGGTACCATCATCCTTTAAATTCCAGTATCTACCGGTAAAAGCACGCTCGGTACCATCTTCACGAGCTACTCGGTACTCAATATCTGATAATTGAGCTTTCCACTCGGCTTCAGTTTTTACTACTTTCTCTAACCCGTCATTTTCGGCAACTTCTTTTTTTGGCTCATCTTGCATGGTAGTTGTATTTTGTGTTTTTGTGTTGGTAGTTGAATTAGTGGCTGATTTACCACACTGTATAGCTAACAACCCAATTGATAACATAACAATATATATATAGTTCATTTTTAGTTTTTAATTACATTAACCAAAGTACTTACGTATGCTTTGCCGTTTTCGTTTCGTGTATATACAATTTGTATTGTACTGTCAATTATCCAATGGTTAAAATGTATATTTTTTTTAGGATGCTCAGATGTACTTAAATTAGTCTGTAACACATTTAGCCTAAGTTGCACCAGCTCGGCCTGTTTAGCGTTTTCAAACTTCCACTCTTCAAATGCAAGCAGTGGTTTTCGTTCATACTCAGTTTTTAAAACAATATTGCTTCTACACATGTGTTTAAAGTATGGTTCTTCTTCTGGTCTTATGGCAGTTTTAGCTAAAACTAAATGCTGTTTAGGATATCCCTCTGTGCACTTAATTAGTCCTGTATGTTTATCATCTACTATAATAACATCCGCATCATTTAACTTTCTTAATACATTGGTAAAGGCCTCTGTTGCCAATGTTTCAGGCGGTTGTTCTCTAGTCTGCTCCGTTTTGCATCCTAGCAATAATATGGATAAAAGCACAATAACAGATAAACTATTTTTCATGTTTTAATTTTTCATGCCTTTCTAAAAAATCTTCAACTTGCTCAGCTCCTAAGCGTTTGGCAATAATGGTTTTGTTTTCATCTAATATGAATATTCTAGGATATCCAGTTAAATCATATAGCGTTCTAAAGTCGCTTTTATATTCAAAGTCAGCAACATGCACCCAATCTTCATGCATTTTTTCGGCAGTATATTTCAACCACTTCTCTTCTTCAGGAGTGCCGCAAATTGCCATAATTTTTAAGTCAAACCCTTTACTGATTATACTTTCGTAAGCAGGTACTAATTTTTTTGTTTGGGTTTTGCAATGTCCACAATCAGGATCATAAAAATACAGCATGGTATATTTGTTATGAAATTGATAAGGATGATGTTCTTTGCCCATAGCATCTTGTAACCTAAATGGTGGTGCTCTTTCGCCAATTAGTATTGGCTTCCACGATTTGGCTTGCGCTTGTATTCTAACCAGTTGAGCATAATCTAACCACTCCATTTTTTCTTTAACAAAGTACTTTTCTACTAAATGAACATATACTTTATCCATGCCCATTACTTTAGAATCTACGGTTTCATTTAAAAAATTTACCAAGTAATATTTAGTAATCTCTTTGCTACCGCTTGCCAAACCCAAAATACGTTCATAGGCATTTAAAACAGAGTCGGGTGCTTTAAGAACCAACTTTTCCATATAGTAAGTTACCTTATTAACTACAGAGGGTGTTCTTATCATTCTATCATCAGATAAATCAATGTTATCGAAATAATGATTTTTGTAATATTTAAACTTAAAGTTTGAGTCTATTGCACCAGCACTATTTTTTGGTGGTTCAGGCACTTCAATGTCTATATTAGACTTTATAATTTTAGAAACAAATAGTTCGGAGTTGTCTGTGATAAATTTTTCTTGATACTGAAGTATATCATTATCCAACTCCTTTAATAACTTATTAATGGCTTGCTTTTTGGTTGGATCGGTTTCTGACTGATAATTCTTCCGCAATGGCGCTGAGCTAGCTTTTTTATCACTTAAATAGTTGATGTATTTATAAAACTGTTCGTTTTCTTTGCTTCCAACTGTTGAAAAATCTTTTATATAATCTTTTTGAGAAGTGGTTATTGAAAATTCTTCTTCATCACCGCTTACAACAAATTCGAAATACTCGCTTTTACCAGGAAATACGAAAAGGTATAGGCCACCAGGAATTTCTTTATCTCCCTTAAAAACAGCTTTTCCATTATTAAGCTTTACTGAATCCTTAACTACTTGCTTGTTGGCATAATGGTGACCAAGGTAAACGGTACCTTCCTTTAAATCAGTTATATGAAAAGTAAATTTATAATCGGCTTTAGCTACAAAGCAGGCAAAAAATAGGCTTGCCATTAAAAGTGAAAATTTATTCATTACCTCACAAATTTAGTTTGATTTATTATTTAAAGATGTAATATTCTCTATATTTGATAGCACACTTATTAACGAATTAATGAAAGTAAATTGTTTAATATGTATCTTATGTTCAATGCTAATTCCATTGCAATTAGCAAGCCAAAGTGCAGAAGATTTCGATTTGTCAAAATCGATAGGTATAGATATTATTCCCCAATACACCACTTTAATGAATGAGCACGATAGCAATGCAGGTGATGACTTAAAGTTTGCTAATAGTATGGGATTTCAAGCGGGAATAAACTACACCATGGCTTTAAACCATTTTGTAGCTTGGAGGGCAGAAGCACATTATGCATCACATAATCAAGAATATACAGGCGTTATGGGAGATACCATGTTGGTAGCCAATACCAATCAACAATTTTTCAAACCTGCTTTGCTTTTACAATTAAGTAGCAATAGATACAAGAAATTTGCTTTCAACTTTTATGTTGGTCCTAATGCTTTGGTTTTAACTAGTTATAAAGATGAAGTTGAATTTAGCACCAATAATGTTTCTTATGGTTTTACAACATCAGGTAAAAATGTTGAGGTAAAACAAACAAATAATGATACAACACTAATGCTATCACATGCCGCATATACACCTGTTGACATAGGCATTGCCGCTGGTGTTGGGGTTAATTATAATTTAAATGAAAAGCTTGCATTGTCATTTAACTTTAGAGCAGATGCTGGTATGGGAGATGGTGAATATAAGCGTAGTAAATTTTTAAATAAAGATGGTAATATTTCGAACGCTAACTATTGGTTAAACTATGGTAGCAAATACAACACATGTAAAAATAATAGTTTCGAAAGCTGTCCTCCACGACCAACTACTACACGCATAAGTGCTGGTTTTCACCTGGGTTTGCAATATAAATTGTAGTTGAAAAAGTCATCTAAAAATTTCATAAAAAAAGCCGAATATCCTGGAGGAAATAAAGCGCTTCAAAAATTTATTGCACAAAACTTGAAATACCCAAAGGCGGCATTAATTGCTAAGGTTGAAGGCTTTGTGCTTGTGAAGTATTCGGTAGATTTTAATGGCATGGTTGTTGAATGTAAGGCTCTCAATAGCCTGGGACATGGTTGTGATGATGAAGCTGAAAGGGTAGTGAGCATGTTAAAGTATGAACCTCAAAAAAATAGAAATATGAAGGTATCAACCAAACATAAGTTGAAAATAAACTTTAAGCTACCGCCTAGTAAATCGTTGAAATACAACATAACGAAAGCTAAAACAGCAAATTCAAACAAAAATGATACAGGTGAAACATTTGGTTACACAATAAATATCTAAAAATGAAAAAAATCTTTTACTTAGTATTAATTCCTGTGTTGTTTTTAATGTCTTCATGTGCCAAGCCATATTATATTGCCAACAGTTATAAAAGTAAAACGGCCAATCATAAAACAATAGCAGTATTGCCTAGCGAAATGGTATTTACTGGCAGTAAACCAATGGATATGAGCAAAGCACAACTAGCTCAATTGGAAGAAGCCGAAAGTAAAGCGTTTCAAACTTCTCTTTACAATCAACTTTTAAAAAGCACACATGCAGGTAAAAAGCAGTTTAGAGTAGATTTTCAAGCAGTATCTAAAACCAATAGTTTACTAACTGAAGAAGGAATAAGTATAAGAGATACTTGGAACAAAACACCAGAAGAGCTGGCAAAAATACTTAACGTAGATGCTGTAATTAGGGCCAATGTAGAGAAGAAAAGATATATGAGCGATTTGGCTTCTTATGGAATTAATGTTGCTAAAGATATTTTATTATTGTTAGGTACTAAAAATCCGCTAGCCTTGCTTGGTGCGGGAACCATTGATGATAAAACCAATGATATTAAAAGCAGTGTTTCAGTAATTAATAGTGAAGATGGTGCAGTATTATGGCAAATGGCTGATGAAGCTGAAGCCGATTGGAACCGCCCATCTAATGAAGTAATTGACAATATTAATAGAAGAATTGCCAAACACTTTCCGTACCGAGTAGGGAAATAGTAACATAAATATCAAGCAGGCATTTTAGCCTTCTTGTTTTACTATTGGCTTGCTATAAAAAGCTATTCTTTAGAAATTCTACTCAGTTTTTGCTCGTAACGCTCAACCAAAGCCGTTTCATTTAACTCTTTAGCAGCACCTATTATCTTTTTGGTAAGTGCTACATTCATGGTGTCAACCGAATAGGCAACCAACCATGTACTTAACCCGTACTTTTTATAACTATTGGCTGTTGGAGGATTGTCTTGGTTTTTTTTGCCCAAATTCCAACTATAATTTCCAAAATTATCTATTTCATCTACAACTTGCTCTTTATGAGCAGGCGCTAGATTTACAGAAACTGATTGATAAAAGGCATCCAAGCTTTTTTCGAAATTTCCACGACTAACCTCAGACATGCCCCAATATTGATAAGCGAAATCATTATCCTTTGATACAGCGTTAACATTTACAGAAGTTTCGAACCACTCAATGCTTTTGTTATACTGGCCTAATTGATAATGCATGTATCCAATAGAGCATGCTGTTATTCCGGTGGTGTCAAACGTATGCGCATCTGTAAACGATTGTATCGCCTTAATTGCTGTCTCCTTTCCTTCTTCAACATTACCAACTTCAAATGCAGACATTGCTTGCCTTTTCAATCGCTCTCCTTCTGCAAAGTCTTCATCATGTGCTAATTGATCTTCTGGACTTACTTCAATTTTTTTCTCTTCAAATGGATCTACCTCTACCTTTAGTGGATCAGGAGGAGGTTTTTTGTCTTGAGGCTTTACTATAGGATCATTTTTGGTAGGTTCTCGATCACTTACTTGTTTGTTTTTACAACCTATAAAAACCAACACCGCTAATACTCCTAAGGCCAATATTATTTTTCTCATTGTGCTTCATATTTATCTAGTAAATAAACCAAAGCCGCTATGGAAGCTGCTCCCATTGCTAACTCTCTTTCATTTACCATCTCCAAAACATCTGTTCTTGCATGGTGGTAATCAAAATATCTTTGCGAATCTGGTATGTAGCCAATTAATGGTGTTTCCATTTTTTCTTTAAGAGGGCCAATATCTGCACCGCCATAACCCTTGCCAAAATAGTTTAATCCATAATCTTCAAACAAAGCAGCATGTCCTTGTAACATTTCAACAAATTCTTTAGGTGCATCAGCCCCAAAACCTCTAGGAGTAAAGCCACCACTATCACTTTCTATAGCAACTAAATGCTTTTCATTTTTATTAGATGCTTCTTCTGCATACTTTTTACCACCAGCTAAGCCATTTTCTTCATTCATATAAAACACTACTCTAATGGTATGTTTGGGTTGATAACCAGCTGCTATTAACAACCTAGCAGCTTCTGCAACATGCACAATGCCTGCACCATCATCATGTGCACCTTCTCCTAAATCCCAAGAGTCTAGGTGTGCTCCAATTACAATGTATTTATCAGGATATTCACTACCCTTAATTTCGCCAATTACATTATGCGACAATACATCTTCATGGTTTTTGCATGTCATACGCAAATGCATCTTCAAATTAGGATTAGCTTTTAAAGCTTTACTTAAATTTTC
>Ga0114956_1000730_pt1 | contig 24788 bp, 24 predicted proteins | sample MaitaG_FD_87304 | JGI IMG/M metagenome (GOLD analysis project Ga0114956, IMG submission 87304) | Marine algal microbial communities from Maine, USA - Maine_Asex2 metaG | ecosystem: Host-associated > Algae > Red algae > Unclassified | place: Maine, USA | collected 2015-01-05
AGTTTAACAACTAATTACAGTAAAAAGTTGGGTGGCGATTAGCTGGCTCGTTTGGAGGTTTCTGGGCTAGCACTTCGTGTTGTAAAGTATGTGAGGAGAGCTCCAATGAACGGCACCAATAACATTGCTAGAATCGGCAACCAAGAAATTTGGTCAAATTCATTTCTTATATTTCTGAGAGCATATTCATATCCTTCTCCATCTCTAAAGATAAAGAAAGTGCTTGCGTAGAATAAGAACAAAGCCGCACAGAACAGATATGAAAGCATTAACGCAGAATTTAGGTGGAAGAAACTTTGTATTGCTAAATACTTCCTACGGAATCTATGCGGAGATCCAACTGATTTCATAATTTTCAAATCCTTGTCAGATTCATAAGCCAAGAATGCAATTAAAGCTCTCATAATCAGAATTGAAGCTAAAGCTAGTCCACCTAGCCAAAGTAGATTATTTGTGTTGCTGGTATTAATTTTTCGCGTTGGGTAGATAAAATCATTGTAATAATTTGTGTCAAACAAACTAGCCTTTTGTTCATCGGTGAGTTGCTCAGGTAACACAATAATTTCAAAAGCATCGAAGGGCACCGTCTCTAGGCCAGATGCAGTAGCTTCAGAAATTAGATATCCGGGTTGGCCGGCATTAAGAGTTTCGAATAAAACGTTTAATGAATTATCTGAAATTTTTTCTAAATCAGATAATTCTGGTATCCCAGATTGAGTAATATTAAAGTTTTGGTCTACAAATTCGAGTTCTGAATAATGAAAATTTGCGTAATATTTATCTTGAATTAGCTTAGATTTTAACGCTCCGTCACCGATAAAATCTAGCAGCTCTTCACTAGCTATATAGATCTGAACAAATTCTCTTTCACTCTCAAATTGGTTATTAACAGCTTGTACCATAATCCAAGGCAAGCCATCAATCCAGTCTTCTTTTAAAGAGCTGTTTATTATTTCCCAGCCATTAATAGTAGTAGTACCATTAGATTGCATCCAATTTTTGGTCGCATATTGACCTTTATTTGGCAACGAGTCTATGTCTAGCTCAGAATAGCTAGATCTTATTTCGTTAAAGTAACTATCGTCGTTGTAGTGATTATTTATTTGAAAATAAACTAAGCCTGAACCAAGAATTAAAATAATTGGTGACAGCGTTAAGGCAAAGCGAGTTCTATTACTCATCGCCGAATTTATAGCATGTCTTGGAGTAAGGGGTAGCTTATTGAAAAAGGGTCTAAATAGTTGGATTATTCCGACGCCAATTAAAGTAACTCCAAAAAGAATTATAGGCAATAAGAGTATAAGACCACCAGAGAATAAAAATAATGGAGCTGCAAATAGGCAGATTATTATTATTGTCCCAGATCCAATAGAAATTGATTTAGCTGAACTTGGGTTTTGTTTACTAATTCCATGAGCTATTGGTGACATAGCATTTTTGGTTACCTTTCTAGACGGGTACCAGGCAGCTATCGCTGCAAAAACTATCGCTAATATTATTGGCAATGCTATGTCGTACCAGGTAATAATTATTGTTTCGGCTGAATGAACTCCATCCAGAAAATCTAAACCAACCTTCGTGCGCAGACTAGCTGATGAGAAAGCTATAGCTAAAGCAAATACCGTGGCAGCTATAGATGCTGCCACGGTAAGTAAAACTACTTCAGCAATCACGCCTAAACCAATTTGGTTAGGCTTAGCCCCGATTGTAGTCAATCGTAAATACTCAGCTTCTCTACGTTTTACACTTACTATAAATGAGACACTTGCAATTAAACCAGCCAATATAACGAGCGCAGTAGAGATCAATAAACCTGCCCCAGACGAGCTAAAGTAGCCCAGCGGTGAAAGCTCTTTGACATCACTAACTTTTAAATTTCTGTAGGTTTGTATGTACTTATTTTCTGAGAGTAGTTTGTTAACTTTTGGAATATCATCAAAAGATATTTCAATATAGCTGAGTCTTTCAGAGCCAAAAAATGCTTCCTCTTCGTAACTGACTTGGTTGCTGAATGTAGTGTCATCTAACTTCGAAATGTAAACCTTGTTTGAGTCTGTCAGATCTTTTGCTAGACCAACAACCTTGACGGGCCTATCATTGGAATCATTTGCAAAAGAGTCACCGATGGTTAGATCTAGCCTCTCAGCTAGGTCTTCTGATAAAACAACTTCGTTTTCTTTTGGAGGCTTACCGGTCAAACTGATAATTTGTTCAGCCTCTACTGCCTTTGATAAATCTAAAGTATCAAATTGGTATTCTCTATCATTTATGTAAACAGATTTAATTTTACGTACCGTGTGGCCAACTCCTATTTTGTTTAGATCTTTGGTTAGCTCTTCTAACTTTTTAGCAGTTGGTCGTGCAGGCTGTTGATCTATACCAGGACCATCAAACTCGGCTGAGAATGTTGCAGGTACATCAAAATAAACTGCTTCATCATAAATCCCGTCATTGGGTAAGTAGGCGTCGCCTAGTGGGATCACATATTCAGCATCTCCGAATGTTGCTTTTCGTAGAGTTTCTTTATTGTTTGTGGAAGAAACTGCGATGTTAATAAATATAGAAGCTGATAAGACTATAAAAATTAAGAATGCTACTAAGGCGTGTCTTGCTAGAGAACGCTGAAGATCTCTAAATGCTAATCTGATAATCGCATTCATGATATTTCACTATTATTGTCTATTTTTTTAGAAGTATTTGTGTTGATCTCTTCAATTTTGCCATCTTTAAGCCGGCATATTCGATCAGCATATGCAGCAAGTTCTGGGTCGTGTGTTACTACAACAACGGCTGTCCCTGCTTCAGCAATTTGAGCTAATAAATCCATTACCCCTCTGGCTGTTAGATCATCCAATGCTCCTGTTGGCTCGTCTGCTAAGAGTAACTTTCGTTGTCCAACAATTGCTCTAGCAATTGCTACGCGTTGTCTTTGCCCTCCAGATAATTCATCAGAAGTTCTATTGGCTAATTCAGATATGCCGACACGTTCCAGAGCAATCTTTGCAAGTTCTTCAGCGTGGCTTTGGCTGCCTCCATTAAATTCAACCGGAATAGCAACATTCTGTAGGGCTGTTAGAGAGGGGATTAGGTTGTAGTTCTGAAACACATATCCAACTGCGTCGCATCTAAGGGATGCGAGCGAATTAGCATCCATCATTGTCAAGGAGTTTCCTAGAACGTGGACGTCTCCGGCAGTCAAAAAATCGAGACCGCCTGCGATATTTAAAAGTGTAGATTTTCCAGATCCGCTGCGCCCAGTTACTGCAACCATTTCACCGGCAGCTACAGAAAAATCAATACTATCCAAGGCTCTGATAGCTGTTGGCCCATCTCTAAATTCTTTTACGGCTGCTGTAAAATTTAATACGCTGTTATCGCCTGTTATTTCACCCATAATTTCCCTTTATTATTTGTTACTTGCTTTGTTCTGTTTTGATAGCCGTTCTTCAGCTATATCTAGCCAATTTAATTCCGCTTTTAAATTTAAGATTAACCGTTCGATATGTAGCGTCTCAGCAATGGTTCCTGAGTTCCTTCTTTGGATTGTTGCTTCTTGGAGTTTTTGCATACTCGTTTGTCGTTGTATGGCGATTGTCTTAGATGGGTCGATTATTTCGGTAGCGACTGCCATCAATATTTTCATTGAAAGTTCATCACGGTTGCCAGTGTCTCTAATAAGCGGTTGGCTCAACCAGTTTTCAAGTTCCAATTTCCCTTGCCGCGTTATTTCGTATTGGGGTCGGCCTTCTTCATCTTCGCCTAGTGCATTTACTGCTTCATCGCGTTCCATGCGCCCCAACGTTGTGTACACCTGGCCTACGTTTAAAGGCCAAGCTTCTCCGGTTGCATCTTCGAACTCAACTTTAAGTTGGTAACCATAAGAAGGCCCTTTTGCAAGAAGCGAAAGCAATGCTTCTCTAATCATTTCGAACCTCCTAAACCTTATATACCGAGTATACAGTTTTTGAAGGGTTTTACGCAACAGCCCTTAGTGAATCAAAGAGTCGTGAGAGTTAAAGCAAAAAGGTAAAGATTAAGAGTCTTCTTTTTCTTCTTCAGAATGAGGGCCGGGACATGGTTTTCCTTCAGGGTCATCAGACCCTAAACCTGTTGCTCCAGGTGTCACCTCAGGGTTAGCGCAAGCTAATAAAAATTCGAGATCGATTGGGGTTTCTTTGCCGGACTCTGCATTCTCATGCATGTGCTCAACCCATTCTTCATAACCTGGTTTGGTTTGATCTTCATCTGAAAGAATGGCCCGCTCATGGAAGACTACCATTTCGATCTGTTCTAAAGTCAGTTTTTCTTGGGCAGGCATATTGGCCCTTGACCCGGAAACTCGTCTGGATCCATTTGATCTAACTGCACCATATTCTTGGCCGGCAATTGCTACTGAGCCTCTTACAACATGAACCATATGGTCAATTGGGTCAGGAAATGTTTGTAAAATTTCACCGTCAGAGAATTGATAGCCACTTCCAGCGTTGCCTTCACCGTTAACTCCATGACATCCCGAGCAGCCAGACGATGCATATATCTCAGCTGATTCTACTAATAAGGCATCTTCAGTTATTGGCTGTTGTAAAGTCCCAGCCAATCCATATGCCCAAACTGGCAGAGCGGCAACAACGGGCATGGCCCAAATTGGTATCTTTTTACGATTTTTTGCTGCAGTAATATATTTCGGTTCTGGCTTGTCTGGAACCGGCGGAGGGTCTAGATAAGGCAAGTCTGCGCTGGGTATTATTTCGGCGGCTGGTTGCTGTGCCGCTGGGGATACAGCGCTAGATCCAGCTGGGGTAGCTGCTGGATCGCCTGAAGGTGCAGCTAAACCGAGTTTAGCTGCCTTGGCTTCTCTGCTTTTTTTTAAAAGATATTCTGGTATTTCGCTCAATTTGTTATACCTGTATTGGAAACGTTACCCGATAGAGGTTATCCGAGGAAAGTTGTATATGCACGCCTTTTGTATATGAGATAAATGCGCATAACAACTCCGTTCCTGCTAGCAGTTAAGGGCCCGAGCGGAGCGGGTATGCAGATGGGATCTGTAATTAAATAAGATCCCATAACATTTATCTTTGTAAGACCGTTTTGTTTTTCTTTAATAGTAGTAGATTGGTTCTCGGCAGTAAATAATCGACACCCTGATAGGCTATAAATAGTGGTTGCATTTATCACCTCAATATTATTTTCGACAGCAATGGCAGCAGGTATTTTTTGGTACGCTTCAAAGCGGCCTGAAGGCACACCGGTCACCTGGGGTGAAGCCATGCTTGGTTCTGCTTACATCTTTTTTCTTGTTTTTATGATTTATGGTGTCGTCCCTCACCAATGGCTAACTTGGGCAGAAAATGAGCTCGGCTGGCGTTCTGATAAATTTTTCTATGGCTGGGGTGATGTTGTTAAGCCAATAAACAAGGGTGGTTGGTTCCCTTTTGATATTACATACCGGGCAATTTCAGATACGGTTGCTGTTGTAATATATGTCTTTTATCTTGGCGCCCAAATTCTTGCATGGTCGTTGTGGCAGAATCGAACAAAAAATTCTGATAAAAAATCTGCAGCGGCTCTTTCCAAGAAGAGTACTTATGGTCGACCTTTGGTTAAGCAAGGCTAAATATGGTTACCACTGACGCTAATCCTCCACTTCCAGAGTTCAGAGATGACTATTTATTAGTTGAGGTTGACGCTGATTACCTTGGCCGTGCAGTTAAACCAAAACAGTTTATTCATATTGACCAGTCTGAATGTATAGCATGTGAAGGTTGTGTAGACATTTGCCCGTGGAAATGTATTCATATGCAAACAGTTGACTGTATCGAAGAAAGTTATGGTGTCGCAAAGCCTGGTGACGATCCAAGTGACGCTTTTATATTTACGATTGATGATGATGTTTGTACTCGTTGTGCTTTATGTGTTGATCGTTGTCCTACAGGGGTTATCATTTTAGGCAAAGTTGAGGTTCCAAAAGGTGGCGGCGATCTCCATCAGCGAACAACATCTTATGGATACGGATATGGAATGCGTTTAGCTTAATAAAAGCGTATGAAAGTGTTAGAAACAGAGTAGGATTTCCCAAAGATGGCAAGCCCAAAAACAACAAAAAAATCGATTCAAGAGCGTATGTCTGATCAAATAGGTGGACTAGTGGACAACGTGTCAGGTTCTCAAGCTTGGAGTTCTATCTTTCGACCCGGTTCTGTGTTCAGAAAAGGCTACACAGATAGCCCTAGAAACCGTTCATATGTCATTATGAATAGCGTTTTGTACCACTTGCATCCTGTAAAAGTAAAGCGTCACGCAGTTAAAGTTAGTTACACCCTCTGTCTTGGTGGTCTAAGCTTTTTCTTGTTTATTTTGCTAACTATCACCGGCATTTTCTTGATGTTTTTCTACACTCCTGATGCTGCCAGGGCTTACGGCGATACCTACACAATTGTTAGTGAGACATCGCTTGGGTTAATGCTCAGAAATATGCATCGTTGGGGCGCCCACCTAATGGTTATATCGGTGTTTCTACATATGGCAAGAGTTTTTTATCATGGCGCCTATAAAGCCCCTAGAGAATTCAACTGGGTAATTGGTGTAATCCTTTTAACTCTTACATTGCTGCTTTCGTTTACTGGTTACCTTTTGCCTTGGGATCAACTTGCTCTATGGGCTGTAACAGTAGGAACGAATATGATGGGCTTTACTCCTGTCCTTGGCGACGAGGTTAAGTTTGTTCTGTTAGGCGGTTCCGTTATAGGCAGCGAAACTTTGCTGCGCTGGTATGTTTTACATGTTTTATTTGTCCCATTCGTTACCGTAATCTTTATGGCCATCCATTTCTGGAGAGTTCGTAAAGATGGCGGAATATCAGGACCGTTATAAGGATTGTGAATGGCTGAAATTCCAGATCATCTAATTAAACGAGCTGCTGAGGCCAAAGCAGCCGCTGAAGCTACCAAGGCCGCCGAGGCTACCAAGGCCGCTAGTTCCGGTATTCCTGAGCATCTATTAAAAAGGTCAAAGTCTGCCAAACAAAAAAGTTCTGATGATTCTGTGGGTAGCGCTGTTTCTACTGATGTAAAAAGTACTGCCGCTGTAGCTAGTTCAAGTAACGCTGGACCAAACCCGGTTATGACTGGCCCGGGAGGCCATACGCAAAGACTTTTAACAGTTGTTAAGTCTGGCTCTATTCAAGATATTAAATCTAAGCCTTTAGACAAGGTTCATACCTGGCCGCATTTAATTATTGTTGAGTTTGGAGCAATGCTTGCAGTTACAGCATTCTTATTAGTGTTTTCGGTATTTGTAAACGCACCGCTGCAGCGTCTAGCTGATGTCAACGCAACACCTAACCCTTCAAAAGCCCCATGGTATTTCTTAGGGCTGCAGGAACTTTTGACAATGTTTCATCCAATGGTCGCTGGTGTAACTATTCCTGGTATAGGTATCTTTGCATTAATTCTTGCACCGTATATAGATAAGAATGTTAGTAACAAGCCTGAAGATAGAAAATTTGCAATCTCAATTTTCACATTGTTTTTAATGTTCTGGGCCGTTCTTTCAATTATTGGATCGTTCTTTAGGGGCCCTGGTTTTAACTTTGTGTTCCCGTGGGAAGCAGGGATATTCTTCGAACTTTAAGAAGATGATAAGTATGATATATTTAGCAATCGCAGCAGTAATAGTCTTAGCAGCAGTAGCTGTCTTAGTCTTGTTCAGAAAAAAAGATTCAGACCTAGCCACTGGTAGTTTGGCATCAACTACCTCTGACCGTGATCGAATTATTAAAAGTAAAAAAGAAATGGTTGGCCGCGAGGTCGAAATGGACGCAGTTGCTCAACGTAACTATGTAGAGCCGGTTGATTTTTCGCCTACAGTATTCATCCCACCAGATGAAGAAACAATAGGGGTGTCTCGCCGTCAGTTCTTGAATAGAGGAATTATTGGAGCATTTGGTTTAGGGCTTACAATGTTAGGTATTGGTGCATTGGCCACACTCTACCCATCAGTTTCAGGTGGCTTCGGCGGTAAAATATCAGTTGGAAAAATTGATAATATCAAAAAAAATATAAAAGATAAAAATGGTTTTTACTATCTCCCTGAAGGGCGAATGTACGTGACCGAGTACCCAGAAAGCGCAATAGCGAAAGCTGAAGGTTCTTATGATTTTTATCCTAAGGTAGAACAAGGTTTAAACGTTGGCGTTGTTGCCCTTTTCCAAACTTGTCCTCATTTAGGTTGCAAGGTTCCAGAGTGTAAAACATCTCAATGGTTCGAATGTCCTTGTCATGGATCGCAATATAATCGTGTGGGCGAGAAAAAAGGTGGACCAGCTCCTAGAGGTATGGACCGCTTCCCTATGCAAGTTTCTGCAAGTGGAGAGTTGACTGTTGACACAGGCGACATTATCCAGGGTCCTCCTATCGGGACGAATACTACTGGCCAAGAGGCTGAGGGACCAAATTGTCTTTCTTCGGGTGGGGGACATTAAAAATGTTTACACAAGGCATTCTCTTAGAAACTAATTTTCGTGGCATAGGTCTTGCAGTTGCATTTGTCGTCTTAGTTGCTTTTGTTATTTTAATAATATTAAACACTCGAAAAGCTCAAGAAGAAATTGGTTCTGAAATTGAGTTAGCTGCAAATAGAAAAGAATATTATAAAGATGAAGACCTTGAAGGTAAACGCCTAGATCGTTCACTTGCATTTTCTTTAGTAATGTTATGTTTTATTGCTGTTGCTTTCGGGTTTTATATGGTTGCAGAACCTGGTCGTCAAGCTGGTGCAGTTGAAGCTAAGCAAAAAACTTTCGAATCTCGCGGAAAAGATAATTATGTTGAGGGCGCCCAATGTGTAAATTGCCACGCAGCTGATGGTTCAGGTGGTGGAGCCGCTTACATTCTTCAAGATGCTGATGGTCAATATATAGCTGATGCAAATTGGAATGCACCAGCCCTAAATAACGTCTTACTGAGATACTCAGAAGATGAAGTTCGTTACATTTTAAATTATGGTAGGACTGGTTCACCAATGGCTGCATGGGGGACACCGGGTGGTGGTCCTCTAACAACTCAAGCCGTGCAGAATACAATAGAATACATTAAGACATTGCAGATTCAAAGTATCGACCGAGTAGATATAGCAGCAGCCGGTAACGAGAATCCAGATAATGATCAAGACGATTTTAATGATGAAGAGAGCCAACTTGCATTAGAAGAATCTGGCAAGGTGTCAGAAAAAATAATTAATGAAGTTAATCGTTCACTCGAAGCAGGTGAGTTTACATCTAAAGGCCAGGCAGTATTCAATTTAGGTTTGTATTCAGGCTTTAACGCTGGGTCTCTTTCTTGCGCTCGTTGTCACACTTCAGGTTGGTCATTAGGTGCAGAGGTTTCTCCGAATGTTTTAACTGAAGGTGTTGAAGGCTGTGGTGGCGGGACATCGGGAATCGGATTTAATCTATGTGGTAACTCCCTAAAGAATAGATTTCCTGACGATACGTGGAAGAAGGCCGATGGCTCTTGGATGCCTGAAGCAGGTCTAACCGATGATGATGGTAATTCGTATATCGAAGCAGCTGATGGCAGTCCCGTGATGCTGAACGATAAACGCCAACCAGTTAATTCTAATGGTGAGCTATATTTAATACTTTCAGCTGGTCTAGAAAGTACAACGCAATCTACATCTGAAGGTTTGCAAGATCTTGATTCTGAAGAAAATGATGCTGTTGGTTCTGCCGGAGATCTAGCTTCCTGTAGTTTTGTTTCTGACCTGTACCCGGCTTCAGATGGCATAGCTTATCCGATTGATCCAAATGTAGAAGCTGTAGTAAATGAAGATGGCTCCATCGCCGAACCAGAACCATTAGATATTTCAGCATTAACAGGTGTGTCATACAAATTAGAAACTGGAAGAGTTGTAAGCGACTGCGAATTAATCGAGATGCCTGAAAGAACATCAGTAGCACAATATAAATTTGTATTCGACGGTGCAAATGCCGGTAAAGGTTATGGTGTCGGCGGTGTTTCTAGTGCTGGAATGATGCCTGGATTTGGTAAAATTTTGCCGGAGGAGTATATACAAGAAGTGGTTGATTACGTCAGGAGTTTAGAATGATCGAATTATTGGACACTCTTGCATTTATCGATGGCATTGACTTCAATACCTTTTTAAGAGGTTTGCTCTCTGCACTTGCCATGTTTGTCGTTTTGTGTGGAGGAACTTACCTAATAGTTGCTACAAACTTAGGTGTTCGCCAAGGGCTTTATTTATCTTTAGCTGGTTTGTTTGGATGGATGTTCCTGATGGGAATTGTTTGGACAATTTATGGTAAAGGCTGGGTTGGAGGCACTCCAACTTGGGACTTGGTCGAAATAAATTCAGGTGAATTAGCAATCGCAGAAACTCCAGAAGCCCAGAGTCTTAACGGTATTAATCTTCAAGGTGTACCTCAAAGTGTGAGTCCATTTGAAACTTTTAGAGGCCTTTCAGAAGTAAGAAATACTTTGGATTCAGTTGAGTGGAAATATCTGTCTCCGTCTAACTCTGTGAGGGGCGAGGCCCAGTCTTCAGTAGATCAGTATCTAATTGAAACAGCGACGTTTGAATCGGGAGAATATGTTCCTCTTTCTTTTGGCGCTTTTAGTACAGGTGGAAAGCCTTTGCTAACCCATGATGCAAACTTGTTCCAACGGACTATGCATTTTTTTAGTGAAACTTTTGCACATCCGACTCATAGTCAAGAATTAATCGCAGTTCAAGTTCAAGGTATACAACCTAAGGTTGCGAGTCTTGGTGAACCTCCACCGGTGCCAGAAATAGATGAGGAGAAACCACTTGTTACAGTCGTAATGGAACGAAACCGCGGTGGGCCTTTTCCTAGCGTTATTAGTGATTTAAGATATATCCCCTTAAGATTCACAATTATTACTGGTTTGATTTTCGCCATTCTAGTTATGATTTTACATATTAGAGATTTAGCCTTAAGAGAAGCTGTTAATTCAAAGTAACTGTTGAGTTTGCGAGAGGAGAGAATATGGAACAATATTTACCAGTATTTGTGTTATTTGTTTTAGCTGTCCTTTTTGCTGCAGTCAGTTTTTTTGCTTCTCGAATCGTTTCTCCCAAAAATCCAAATCCGGATAAGTTTGGGCCATACGAATGTGGAATTGTGCCTGGAAGAGATAACCCTGAAAGGTTCCCGGTCAAGTTCTATCTGGTAGCAATGTTGTTTGTTATCTTTGATATTGAAATCATTTTCCTTTACCCTTGGGCTGTTGATAGCCAAGCCTTAGGAGCTGGTGGCTACATTGCTATTTTAATATTTTCAGCTTTAGTTTTTGAGTCATTTATATACCTCTTGTCTAAAGGCGCTCTTGATTGGGGGCCGTTGCAAATTTCCAAGAGACAAGATGGTCTAAGATCACAAGCTCGTACAAGTGATTCAACCATTCGACGGGTAGGGTTAGAAGGTCGATTAGAACAAGCTGAGTCACTTGTCTCAGCTGCTGCAAGTAGTTCTGATCAAGAGAGTTGAAGGTAATTAGCTGTGGGTGGTTTGAATGAATTACAAAGTACTGGCATTGAAGCCTTAGATCATAACTTTATTACTGCACCTTTAGAAAAATTAGTGAACTGGTCTAGAGCACGTTCATCTTGGCCAGCCACTTTTGGATTAGCTTGTTGTGCAATTGAGATGATGGCAACTGGTGGCTCACATTACGATTTGGCGCGATTAGGGATGGAAGTTTTTAGAGCTTCTCCACGTCAAGCAGACGTCATGATAGTAGCTGGTAGAGTTTCACAAAAAATGGCTCCAGTTCTAAGACAAATTTATGACCAAATGATGGAACCAAAATGGGTAATATCAATGGGTGTTTGCGCTTCAAGTGGCGGAATGTTTAACAATTATGCAATTGTTCAAGGTGTTGACCAGATAGTTCCAGTTGATGTTTATGCGCCTGGTTGTCCGCCAGGTCCAGAGACTTTATTACATGCAATAACTACACTTCATACTCAAATTGAAAATGGAGAATTATTGAAGCGTAGAAGTGAAACTGGAGCAGGCGCAGGAATTCATATTCAACAGCTTGATGGTCAAGGGGAATTAGTTACTTTGGGGTCTGATGGATGACAGTTTCTCAATCTGAACAAGATGATCATGGTTTTCTGTATGGGCAACCTGTTACTGGAGATGGTCAACAAAAAGTAATTTACCCGCATAGAGAAAATTGGTTAGAGACAGCTACCAAACTTTTTGAAGATGATTGGAATATGTGCGTTGATTTAACAGCAGTCGATTACCTTAATCATATGGAAAGGCTTTTGCCAGAGATTGTAAATGGGCATCGGTTTGAAATTGTAGCATCGTTTATCTCGCACAAAAAAAAGAGTCGTATAAGAGCTCGTGTACAGATTCCAGAAACAGATTTAAGCTTAGAATCTCTGTATAACCTTTACCCTGGCACTGACTACTTAGAGCGTGAAGTGTTTGATATGTTTGGGATTAAGTTTTCAAATCACCCAGATTTATCCAGAATTCTGATGCCAGAGACTTGGGATGGTCATCCTTTGTTAAAAGATTATGCTGTTGGGGCTATTCCAGTTCAGTTTAAACATCCTCAAGGTGGTTCTTCCAATGACTGATCAGCTTATTGAGAATGCTAAGAGAAGTGGCCAAATAGAGAACTTGCCAAGACGCTCTGCCGTGTTGCGTATGTCTGAAGTGCAAGCTGCTGAAAAGCTAGATGGTTCTGTGTCTGGTGAAGATGATCAGACAATGTTATTAAACATGGGGCCAGCTCACCCTTCAACTCATGGGGTGCTTCGGTTGATGTTAGAGATGAAGGGCGAAACAGTTATTCGTTCAAAACCAATTATTGGTTACTTGCATACTGGTATGGAAAAAACTGGTGAGAATCTAACATATTTGCAAGGTGGTACAAATGTAACTCGCATGGATTATGCTGCTCCACTATTTAACGAGTTAGTATTTTCTTTAGCAGTTGAAGAGCTCCTTGGACTAGAAATTCCAGAGCGGGCTACTTGGATACGTATGCTGATGACCGAGTTGAATAGGATTTCATCGCACCTACTTTTTATGGCAACAAATGGTATGGATCTCGGCGCAGTTTCGATGATGATATATGGTTGGCGAGAACGTGAACAAGTGCTCAGGTTCTTCCAGAAAGTTACTGGTTTAAGAATGAACCATAACTATATTCGCCCTGGTGGGGTAGCCGCAGATTTGCCAGATAATTGGGAACAAGACGTTACCGATTTAATGGAAATGTTGCCGCCTCGGTTAGAAGAATACGATGTATTAATGACCGGTCAACCTATCTGGCGTGACCGTCTACAAGGTGTGGGTGTTTTTAGTCAAGAAGAAGCGATTGCGCTTTCTGCTACAGGACCAATTCTGCGTTCAACTGGGGTGGCATGGGACCTTCGTAAAGATATGCCGTATCTTGCTTATGACAAAGTAAATTTTGATGTTCTTGTTGGTTCTTATGGCGATGCATTTGATCGTTACGCTATTCGCTTAAACGAAATTCGAGAATCGATTAAGATCATAAATCAAATTGTTGAAAAGATGCCTAAAGGTGACTTTAGAATCCAAAATAAAAAGGTTACACCACCGCCTAGAGCCCGCATTGATGAGTCTATGGAAGCATTAATTCATCACTTTAAAATTTTTACTGAAGGATTTAAAGTTCCTGAAGGTGAAGCTTATGTGGCAATTGAGTCACCTCGCGGTGAGTTGGGTTGTTATATAGTTTCTGACGGTGGCCCAAAACCTTACCGTATGCACATTAGAGGTCCAAGTTTTGTGAACCTACAATCGATGCCTCACATGATGGCTAATTCTTTGATCGCCGACTCTGTCGCTATCATTTCGAGTGTTGATCCTATTCTTGGGGAGGTTGACCGATGAGTCGTTTTAGTCCTAGCAATATTATGTTGGCTGAAGAAATTATTTCGAGGTATCCTCGTCCAAAATCTGCTTTGATACCTTTATTGCATTTAGCTCAAGAGCAAGATGGTTATGTAACCGATTCTGCTATGGAACACATCGCAGAACTTGTGGGCGTAACGCCGGCTGAGGTTTTGGGTACCTGTTCTTTTTATGAGATGTTTAAACGTGAACCTGTTGGTAAATATTTAGTTAATATATGCACCAACATCAGCTGTCAATTAATGGGTGGTGAAGAGCTTTTGCATCACGCAGAAAAAACTTTAGGGATAAAGTCTGGTGCAACTACAGAAGATGGCTTATTCACGATTGAAGATGTTGAATGTATAGCCGCTTGTACTGAAGCACCTTGTATGCAAGTTAATTATCAGTATGAAGGCCGTTTAACTACTGATGATTTTGACAAGATTATTAACAATGTCCGAGAAGGAAATGCTGATATAAAAATCCACGGAACTTTATCAAATATTCGTCAGCATATTTCTCCTGAGCGTGAGGCTGGCATAAAGGCTCCAGAGGTTGCTGGTGCACCTGAATGGTTTACCCGTCGTCTTGTGGATGAAAGTGAGGTTGAGATAAGTGGAAAGTAACTCTTATATTGATCACGCTGCTGGTTATGTTGATAACAAGGGCCCTAAATTAGTTTCTAGCCGATTTGGAGATCCTCAAAGTTTTGAAATTTCATATTATAAAAAAAGTGGCGGTTACCAAGCTTTAGAACAAGCTATAAATAAATCACCTGCTGAAGTTGAAGCCGTCATTAAAGATTCAGTATTGCTTGGTAGAGGCGGGGCCGGTTTCCCTGCTGGAGTAAAATGGGGTTTCCTACCTCCTGTTTGGCCAAGGTACCTCGTTGTAAATGGCGATGAATCAGAACCAGGCACTTATAAAGATCGACTGTTGATGGAACGTGATCCTCACCAACTAATCGAAGGTTGCTTAATTACTTGTTATGCGCTTGGTATAGAAACATGTTTCTTGTATGTAAGAGGTGAAATGTCGCTTGCGCAAGAGCGGCTAGCAAAAGCTCTTAACGATGCTTACAAAGAAGGTTTTGTAGGCAAGAATATGTTGGGTACCGACGTTGGTATTGACATAGTTTTACATTGGGGAGCTGGCGCTTACATTGTGGGTGAAGAAACGGCTTTGATCGAGAGCCTTGAAGGCAATCGTGGTATGCCTAGACTTAAACCCCCATTTTTTCCTGCAGTAAAAGGCGTCTATATGAAGCCAACTATTGTGAATAATGTTGAGACGCTTTCTAACGTTCCTTGGATAATTCAAAATGGTTCACAAGAATATAAAAAGTATGGTTCTGAGAGTTCTCCTGGGACCCGGCTGTTTGCCGTTAGCGGCCACGTAAATAGGCCTGGCGTTTATGAAGTTGAACAGGGTGTTGTAACTTTTAGAGATCTTATTTATGGCGAAAACTTTTGTCAGGGCATCAAAGATGGCAATGAATTAAAGATGTTTATCCCCGGTGGTGCATCTGCTCCTTGGTTCTTTGAAGATCAGCTTGATCTAAAGCTAGAAGCAAAAGAAGTGAGTAATGCGGGTTCGATGCTTGGCTCAGGCGCAGTTGTTGTAATGGACGATACCACTGATGCTGTAAAGGCTTGTTTGCGGCTGGTCAGGTTCTTTGCTCGTGAATCTTGTGGTAAATGTACTCCGTGTCGAGAAGGTACTTCTTGGGAAGAAAAGATTTTACAAAGAATTCTTGATGGTGATGGTCGTCCAGAAGATCTAGATTTACTTTTAGATATTGGTTCTCAAATTTCACCAGGTGACTATCCGAAAGCTTCTTGGGAAGCTGAAGATTTAGATGCTGTATCTTTCCCTCCTAAGCAAACAACCATTTGTCCTTTAGGGCCATCCTCGGTTGCTCCAATTACTTCTGCGATCAGGCGCTTTAGAGATGAATTTGAAGCTAAAATTGATGGACTTAAAGGTAGACCATGACAGCAACTGATCCAAATGTAACAGAAGTTGAGACAGGTGTTCCATTCACTTTGAATGGGGTAGAACTTATTGCTGAAGAAGGTGAGCTTCTGATTGAAGCTTGTGAACGAAACAACGTTCATATCCCGCGCTTTTGTTATCACAAACGCATGGAGTCCGTTGGAATGTGTCGGATGTGTATTGTTGAGGTTGATACTGGCCGAGGGCCTAAATTAGAACCTAGTTGTATGTTGCCAGTTACTCCAGAGATGAAGGTAGAAACTGAATCAGATGTAACTAAGCATGCTCAAGACGGGGTCTTAGAATTTCTCTTGGCGAATCATCCTTTAGATTGTCCGGTTTGTGACAAGGGTGGCGAATGCCCATTGCAAGATAACGCTTTTGCTTATGGAGCCGGTGAATCCAGATTTGTTGAAGAAAAAAGGCATTTTGAAAAACCAATACCAATTAGTGATTTAGTTAATCTTGACCGTGAGCGTTGCATCTTATGTGACCGCTGTACCCGTTTTTCTTCCGAGGTGGCGGGTGATGCCTTAATCCATTTTATTGATCGTGGTTCTCAAACTCAAGTAAATACTTTCCCTGACCACCCTTTTGCGTCTTACTTTAGTGGTAACACAGTTCAAATTTGTCCTGTTGGGGCTTTGACTGCAACACCTTATAGATTTAAAGCCCGTCCATGGGATTTAGAAGCTAATGATTCAACTTCAATGATTGATTCAACCGGCTCTAGAGTAATGTTGCAATCTTCTCAAGACAAACTGGTCAGAATCCTAGGTGTAGATTCTGACGCTGTTAACTGGGGTTGGATTTCGGATAAAGAACGGTTTATTTTCGAAGCTAATAGTAGCGAAAGCCGTTTGCTTGAACCGTTAGTTAAAAAAGGTAATCGTTTAGAAAAAGTTCGTTGGAATGATGCTATTAATCAAATATCTGATTCTCTAGATGTTGCTCCAGAACGTATTGCCTGTATTGGTGGAGCAAGGTTATCTGTTGAGTCACAGTTTGCTTGGACTAAGTTATTAAAAGAAAAGCTCAAGGTTTCAAATATCGATGCTCAACTTGGTGATGGTCTTAACCCAGAGCTTACTTTAAGCTTAGGCACAACAACTTTTGATGAAGCCTTGGCGCCCGATAGTGTTGTTGTTCTACTCGGCGAAAACTTAAAAGAAATCTTGCCAACTTTTTATCTTAGATTGCGTCATGCTGTAGTTTCGGATGGCGTTGAACTAGTTGAGTTTTGTTGGAAGTCAAGCGATCTTACTAGTCTTGCTAAAGTTTCAATTCCTGTTTCTCCTGGTGATTTGCCTGACACTGTAGATTCGGTGTTTGGTTCTTCTGATGATCCGCAGCTTCAACAAGTGAATCAGATTCTAAATTCAGGTAAAAATGTGACTGTAATATACAGTCGTCCAAACATAGCTGAGTCTGACGGATTTTTGTCGAAGGCATTACACACTTTTGCAGATAGTAATGTTCCTACAAAGTTTTTGCCATTGTTTAGGCGTAGTAATTCTATGGGAGCTTTAGCTCTTGGTATGTTCCCCGATTCAGCGAACGGTGCTCAAGATATAAATCAGATCTTGTTATCTGCACTAAATGGTGAAATAGAGACTCTTGTTTTATTAGGTGCTGATCCGATTGTTGATTTCCCTGACCACGAATTAGTGGCAAAGGCTTTTGGACACATTAAAAATATTATTTCTTTAGATTGTTTTTTGAATTCTTCTTCTTTGCAAGCTTCAGTTGTTTTACCTGTGGCTATGTCAGGAGAGTATGATGGTTTGTTTATAAATAGCGAGGCAAGACTGAGCCCAACTTTTGCAAGGGTTACGTCGCCTGGACAGAGCAGAACAGACTGGATGATTGCTGAAGAAATTGCACTCGCTAAATTCGGATCTGGATTGGGTTGTGATTCGGTTGAATCTATCCGGCAACAGTTAGAAAGTTTTTTTGTACAAAATATTGATTGGGATCAAGCTCTAGGTACAACTGAAGGCTTTTTGTTAGATATCACAACTGATATAGTTCCAAAAGCTGTTGATGTAAGTTCGTCTATTCTAGAGAGTGGCTTATTAAAGTTGGTGTGTGGTCACAAACTTTGGGACGCTGGCACCATGGTTTCAAATTCGAATTCTTTAGTGAACCTTGCGGATGAGTTTAAGATAAGACTAAACCCTATTGATGTTGAGAAGTTGAAGCTAGATGTTACATCTGATGTAATTGTCGAGAAAGAAGATCTATTAGCTGTAGTCCCATTTGTTTCTGATTCTAATGTGATTGCTGGCACAATTTGGGCTCCAATAAATTTGCCTGGTTTTGACATCCGTTCTTTTATTAATTTAGAAGAGACAATTTGTGGTGTAAACGTCCGCAATTCTGGAGGTTCAAATGGGTGAGCCTTATCTCTCTGATGGAGTAGATTTTGGGGATGTTCTACTTGCCAGTGGTAAAGCACTTGTAGCATTTGTTGTTCTTTTAGTTTCTGTCATGTTGATGGTCTGGTTCGAGCGTAAAGTAGTTAGCCGCCTACAAAATCGTATTGGACCCAATATTGCTGGACCTTTTGGTTTATTTCAGACTTTAGCTGACGGCATAAAGTTATTTTTTAAAGAAGATAATATTCCTGAACGCTCTGATCCTTTAGTTTTCAAATTGGCTCCGTATCTATCCCTTGTTCCGGCTTTTTTAACATTTTCAATTATCCCGATTGCTGGCGATTTTAATGGAACAAATAATGGTTCGGTTACAATTTTTGGTCGTGAAACTTTTCTTCAAGTTGCTGATGTTCCTGTAGGAATTCTGTTATTTCTAGCTATGAGCTCTATTGGCGTATATGGAATAATGTTGGCTGGTTGGTCATCAGGATCAAAGTATCCTTTGATTGGATCGGTTCGAGCTACAGCTCAAGCGATATCTTATGAGGCTGCATTAGGACTGTCATTGGCTTCAGTAATTTTGTTGTCAGGCTCTTTGAGTACGAACGAAATTGTTAGCAGTCAAGCTGGGGCTGGGTTCGCTGGCTTTATTCCAAACTGGCATGTTTTGACCAGCGCTATAGTTCCGTTTGTCATTTTCCTAATAGCAGGCACTGCAGAACTAAACCGTCCGCCTTTTGATTTGGTTGAAGCAGAGCAGGAACTAGTTGGTGGTTTCCATACCGAATATTCTTCAATTCGTTTTGCTTTATTTTTCTTAGCTGAGTTTATGAATACAGTAACGATGGGCGCAATCATTGTTACCTTATTCTTTGGTGGCCCAGCTGGTCCTAACTTTGGTCTAATGCCTGGTTGGCTGTGGGGCTTTGTTTGGTTCTTCTTAAAACTTATGGTGTTCTTATTTATATTTGTTTGGTTCCGAGCTACTTTGCCAAGGCTTCGTTATGACCAACTTATGGACTTGGGTTGGAAGATTTTGATCCCGCTATCGTTGGCATGGCTACTCATATTAGGTGGTTTAAGGCTCAGCTCTCCAAATAGTGAGAACTCGATTGCGTTGCGGTTAGTTGATAACGATTTTTGGAATTCATTAGTCTTTGTTGGCTTTGCGTTAATAATTTTTTCAGTCGGCTATGTGTTATTAATAATGGCAATAACTACAGCCAGAAGCGACAGATTGGCTTCTAAAGGTTTAGTTTCAGTTGCTACAGAAGATGAGGTTTCATAGTGGGTTATTTAGATGGGTTTCCAATCACTCTTAAAAAATGGTTTGAAGGAGTAAATACTAAATCTTATTTGGGCGGTAAAGGTAGTACAAAAACAGATATTAAAGCTCCCAAGCCTGAACGTACACACGGTCGCCATGTTCTAAACAAGTATGAAGACGGTATGGAAAAGTGTATTGGTTGTGAACTATGCGCTGGAGTTTGTCCTGCTAATTGTATTTATGTTCGAGGTAAAGACAATTCAGCAACTGATCCAAAATCTCCTGGTGAACGCTTTGGTTTTGTTTATGAAATAAATTATTTGCGTTGTATCCATTGCGATTTGTGTGTTGAAGCTTGCCCGACTGAAGCAATTACAGAATCAAAGTTGTTTGAGTTCTCGTTTTTAGATCGTGCTACTGCTATTTATACAAAAGACGAGTTACTTGTCGATGATGAAGGTAAACCTCAACAGCTTCCATGGGAAGATTGGCGAGAAGGCGAAGATGAGCATACTTCTGGCTGGATGAGAGCAACTGCTTCTTCAGGTGATGCTGACTTTACTGGTGTTGCTAGCTGGTCAGGCGAACTTGGTCATGGTGTCCGCGAGCCTGAGAAAGGTCAGAATGGTTGATGTAACAGTTTTTCTGGTTTCAGCATTAATTATTGTTGCCGGATCTATTGGAGTTATCTTTTCTAAAAATCCAGTGAGATCAGCGCTGAGTTTAGTTGCATCGTTTTTTGGTGTAGCTGTTTTATTTGTTCTCCTGGAAGCACATTTTTTGGCCCTTGTGCAAGTTGTAGTTTATGGCGGAGCAATAGTTGTTCTGTTCATCTTTGTGATCATGCTCTTAGGGGTAGATGCTGCAGAATCAATTAATATTGAACCAATTTCTTCTAACCAAATCATGGGTTATCTAGCCGGTTTCGGATTTCTGCTAGTTATCTTTGGTGGCCTATTTCTTTCAGGGCCTTCAGGCAAAGATAACGCTCCTGATGATGCAGGTTTTGTTGCTTTGACAGGGACAGCAGAACAACTACCTATAGATGAAGATTTGAGCAACGTGAAAGTTCTTGCCAGGGATTTATTTTCTCGCAATGTTTTGGCATTCGAAGCTACTGCATTGTTACTAACTATCGCTACAGTTGGAGCGGTTGTTATGGTTAAGAACAAAGATGATGATGATTTTGGTCTTGGTTTGAAAGCTGAGGTTGATCAATAATGGAAGTTACTGAAACATGGTATTTAGTTCTTAGCGCTATTGTATTTTCAATTGGTTTGACTGGGTTTTTAACTCGTAGGAATCCATTGATTGTGTTTATGTGTGTTGAACTTATGTTGAACGCAGTAAATATTTCGTTTGTAGCTTTTTCAGATGTGCTGAATGATGTTTCAGGACAAACTGCAGTATTTTTTGTTCTTGTAGTGGCTGCTGCAGAAGTTGTAGTTGGTCTGTCTCTTGTCGTTCTGCTATTCCGTAAAAGCAGCGATGTTAGTATTGACGATTTGAATGAGATGAGTGGGTGATTCTATGTTAGAACTTGCTTGGCTTATCCCGGGGTTACCTTTATTAGGGTTCCTAATCTTAGTTGTTTTTGGTAGACGCATTGGTGAACCATTTGCAGGCTGGTTGGCTACTGCTGCTAGTTTTTCTAGTTTTATAGCTACGGTTCTAGTTTTCTTTGCTCTTAAAGGATTACCAGTTGAAGAGCGGTTCCATATTCAAAAAATATTCGATTGGATTTCTGCTGGTTCTTTTGATGTTGATGCAGCTTTATTAATAGATCCGTTGTCTATAACAATGTGTTTATTTATTACAGGTGTGGGCTCGCTCATCCATTTGTATTCGATTGGTTACATGCATGGTGATAAGAACTTTTCGAAGTTCTTTGTATATCTGAATCTGTTTATCACCTCAATGCTGCTTTTGGTTTTAGCAGATAACTTACTTCTAACTTTCCTTGGTTGGGAAGGCGTTGGGGCTTGTTCTTACCTTTTGATTTCGTTCTGGTTTGAAGATGAATCTAATGCCAGTGCTGGTAAAAAAGCTTTTGTCACTAACCGAATTGGCGACTTCGGGTTCATGATCGCTATGTTCTTAGTTTTTGGTGCTATTGGCTCAATAAACTATGACGACATCGCTGCAAATGCTGGCAGTATCTCAGGCACGACAACCACAGCAATTGTTTTACTATTTCTTCTTGCTGCTACAGGTAAATCTGCACAGCTTCCATTATTTGTTTGGTTACCAGATGCTATGGCTGGGCCAACACCTGTTTCTGCGTTAATTCATGCTGCGACGATGGTAACATCTGGAGTTTTCTTATTAATAAGATTAAACCCGTTGTTAGCTGGAGCAGATTTGTGGGCTACTGGTTTAATCTCGTGGGTTGGTGCTATCACAGCTTTAGTTGCAGCAACGGCGGCAGTTTCTCAGAATGATATTAAAAAGGTTCTTGCATATTCAACAGTGTCTCAGCTTGGTTATCTGTTTATGGCTGTTGGTGTTGGCGCTTATGTAGCAGCAATCTTTCATATGATTACTCACGCTTTTTTCAAAGCTCTTTTGTTTCTTGGTTCTGGTTCAGTTATACATGGCATGGGCGACGAACAAGATATGCGCAAGATGGGTGGGCTTAAAAAATTAATGCCTATAACATCAATGACTTTTATCATTGGTTGGTTGGCTATTGCCGGTGTGCCACCGTTTAGTGGGTTCTGGTCTAAAGATGAAATTTTACTTTATCTGTGGGGCTCAGAAGGTATTGGCGGTAAGTATCTTTGGATAATTGGTTTGGCCACTGCTTTATTAACAGCGTTCTATATGACTAGACAAGTTTTGATGACTTTTTATGGGAAACAAAACTTTGAATCTGAAGGCCCAAATGCAATAACTCCTCACGAGTCACCTCGTTTGATGACGATTCCGTTAGTTGTGTTGGCTTGCCTAGCTGTTGTTGCTGGTATTTTGAACCTTCCGTTTGGTAAAGATTGGCATTTCTTAGGGCATTGGTTAGAACCTTCGTTGTTTGGTAATGAAGCCCATGTTGATGTGTCTGCTAGCACTACGTTTATTTTAGCTTTGGTAGCGATTGGTGTTGGGTTAACCGCAATTGCTGCCGCTGGAATGATTTATTATAAGAAAAAATACGCAAAAATTGAACCGCAGTTTTTTGCTGATGCTTGGCGAATTGATAGCACCTATGCTTCATTCTTTGGTGGCCCGGGTCGCATGTTCTTTAAAGGGCTTGCTTGGTTTGATAATAATGTTGTTGACGGTTTCGTTAAGGCTACTGCAGCGACAACACTTAGCCTTGGGCAGGGTTTAAAGTTTATGCAGTCTGGTTTGGTACGTAACCATGCGCTTGGCATTGTGCTTGGAACCTTAGCTGTTTCTGGCTGGTTTATTTGGAGGCTGTTTACATGATCTTGTCTTCGCTTATTTTAATTCCTTTAGTTACAGTTATTATTTTGTTGTTTACTCCATCAAAGAATGAATTACCTAAATGGGTAGCCTTTATCGGTGCTTCGGTTACTGGTGTTCAGTCTTTGCTTATGTTGCGAAACTTCAACTCAGCCAGTGGTGAATTCCAGATGGCAGAGAAGTATTCTTGGATCAGTGATTTAGGTATCAGTTGGAATTTGGGTGTTGATGGCATTTCATTATTCTTAGTTGTTCTTACAGGTATTATTTTCCCTATCGCAATTATTGCGAACAAGGTAGAACATGATCAGAAGTCTTTCTTTATTTTGATCATGATTTTAATGGCGGGCTCGATGGGTGCTTTCTTAGCGCTTGACCTTCTTCTTTTCTTCTTGTTCTTTGAAGTTGTTTTAGTGCCGATGTATTTTTTAATTGGTGGCTGGGGTCATGGCAACAGAATATATGCTGCCATGAAGTTCTTCCTTTACACAATGGCTGCCTCTGCTCTAATGCTTGTTGGTATTGTAAGTTTGGCTGTTCTATCTGCTGCAGGCTCTCAAATCACATTTGATATTACAGAAATTGTTCAGACGAATAATTTGTCTGACACACAATCTTTGTTAATCTTTTTAACTTTTGCATTAGCGTTCTTGGCGAAGGTACCCGCTTTCCCACTTCATACCTGGTTACCGGATGCCCACACTGAAGCTCCTACTGCAGGTTCAGTTATTTTAGCTGGTGTGATGTTGAAACTCGGCACTTATGGGCTGATTCGTTTTGGCTTGTATCTGTTTGGTGATGTTTCATATTCTTTGGCACCAATATTCTTAACTCTCGGTGTCATTGGAATTGTTTATGGTGCTGCTGTTGCAACTATGCAAAAAGATCTGAAGCGTTTAGTTGCGTATTCTTCAGTTGCTCACATGGGCTTTATCGTTCTTGGCATCTTCTCGTTTAATACACAGGGTTTACAGGGCAGCGTTATCCAAATGGTGAATCACGGAATTTCGACTGGTGCTTTGTTTATTTTGGTTGGCTGGGTTTATGAGCGAAGACATACCCGCCAAATTGCTGAGTTGTCTGGGTTGCAAAAGTCAGCTCCAAAGATGACTGCAGTTTTTACTTTAGTTATGCTTTCTAGTGTCGGTCTACCTGGTTTGAACGGGTTCGTTGGCGAGTTCTTGATTCTCTTAGGTGCGTTTAGTTCAGCTCGCTGGTGGGCGGTTGTAGCTGTCAGCGGAGTTATCTTGGCTGCGTTGTATCTGCTTTGGGCTTATCAAAGAAGTTTCCATGGCAAGGCTGAAGGCGAAAATTTGGATATGCCAGATCTAAAAATTTCCGAGATGTTGAGCATTGCTCCATTGCTTATTTTAATAGTTCTGATGGGAATCTTCCCGAATTATGTTTTGGAACGTATTGAGCCTTCTGTAGTTACTTTGATAGATCAAATTGAAACTTCTAATGATGGTGAATTTATTTCTACTGAGCCGGAAGCGCCAGCAGAGCGTGCTGGAGTTGCTGGCTTGATAGAACTTAATGAAGCTGCTCATAGTAGTGAGTCTGATCATTCAGCTGATGAACCTGTGGAGGTTGAATAAATGAATTTGTTTAGCAATTATTTAGCCCAAACTTCTGGGGTCTCTGAGTTTCAGATGCCTGAAATTCAGTGGTCGTTAATTGCTCCTTTTGTGATTCTATCTTTGGGAGCAGTTGTTTTAATTACAATCACGTCAATTGCCCCTGTGCTTAAGGGCAAAGGTTTTCCCGCTCTTTTTACATGTCTAACGGCTGTTGCCGC
>Ga0114956_1000731_pt1 | contig 24783 bp, 19 predicted proteins | sample MaitaG_FD_87304 | JGI IMG/M metagenome (GOLD analysis project Ga0114956, IMG submission 87304) | Marine algal microbial communities from Maine, USA - Maine_Asex2 metaG | ecosystem: Host-associated > Algae > Red algae > Unclassified | place: Maine, USA | collected 2015-01-05
GCGGGGGAAAACCGGGGACAGACCACGAATATATAGTGCATCCCCCATGGGGTACGTGATCAAACCGGAATCAACAAGGGGGATGCACTATATATTCGTGGTCTGTCCCCTATTTACGCTCGTCCCCTATTAGAAAGCGCTGCGCGAATTTCTTTGTGCTTTTCCTCGGTAATCGGATAGCCACGCATTAGAAAAAGGGCACTAAGCTTGAAAGCGATACAAGGAAGACCATATAAAACCGCCAACCCCTGAATGGCATTACCATCATTGTTACCAGTGGCGCTAAAACCGAACAAGTCAAGTAACGGAAATGCTATCCCGATTGCCAAGGCAAAAGAGAGCTTGGTCGCTGTCCCCCACAAAGCGAAAAACAATCCCGGGCGCTTATAGCCCGTTTGCCATTCATCCCACTCAATAAGATCGCCGTTGATCGCTGCCGGTAAGACAAGATCGGCGCCGGTGGCAAACCCGGTGACGATAACGATTAGATAAAAAAGACCCAGTGAGTCAGGACCCAGAAACGGTGTCCATATAAAAAATGCGGCTGCCAGCAAAATAGCCACGGTCCAGGTTTGATGCTTGCCAAGCCGTTTTGAAACCGCAACCCAAACCGGCACCGACAAAGCTGAACAGACAAAATACAGGAACAACATTCGGCCGACCTGATCTGGTGCATCAATAACGTGGGTAACAAATAGAATGAACAGACTGGCGGGTATTGCATTACCAACTGCATTTAAAAAGAAACTACCCAGCAATTGTCGAAACGGTGTGGGTTTGCTAATCACCTGCCATGCAGCTTGAAGCGTATTGTCAGGTAGTTCAGTTTCTTTGTTATCCGGAACCAAAAATCCTGCAACCATGGTAGCCAGAATCAATGTAATGATCACCAGCCAGGTGATACCAGACAAAGTGCGTCCAAGCTCTGCTGATTCATCTCCTGACAATACAACAGCAAACATCAGCGCTGCCAGAGAGCCAATCAGTCCGAAAGCAACCCGAATGCCAGTAATCAGGCTGCGCGTATTGTAGTCAGATGAAAGCTCTGCACCCCATGCCCCAAGCGGAACTATCGACAACGTGCCAGCAATGTAAATGGCGATCGTCCACATTAACAAATAAGCCGCACCGGCATTCTCGGGTGGATTGAACAGGTAAAAGGTAGAAATCGCTATTAGTGGTGTGGCAACAACAACAAACAACTTACGTCGATGCCACGCGGTTGGTGTTCTGTCCGAAAAATAACCAACGATCGGATCGGTTACGGTATCGCACAAGCGGGCGATCAGTAACAACAGACCGATGCTGGTTAAGCTAAGACCGGTGGACTCAGCGTAGAACGTTGGTACAAAGATCTGCAGCGCAATAAACGCTGCCGCCAGGGGAAAAGCCAGACTGCCATAAGCTGCAATCGTTGTTCGCGAGGGAGTGTCTTGCATTAGTGTTGCACTTGCCTTTGAGTGTGCGCATATCAGAACAAATTGGTGAGCGCCACACCTATTCCGAGTCTTTGCTGAAAACGATTGTAGTCAATCAACGAATCACCGTAACCATTGAAATACTGCACCATGCCACGAAATTTTCCAGATAGCGGGAACGTAACTGTGACATCCAGAGCACCTTTGCGAGTCGTCGTATTGCCACGGATAACGGTCGATAATTCGTAGGTACTGTTTTTCCACCCCAGCGCCAGCTGTGCATATCCCATGTAATTCATGATGTCGGGGTTATCATCCCCTTCCGCATCGGTTGGGCTGGTCTTTGCATCTTCTGGTAGCCGATACCACGGCTTGAAAGAAGCTACGAAATTACCACGCCCGTAGACCAGTAACGCATAGATTCGGTTCCAACTTCGCGACAGTTCTTGCAATTGCCCGTTAGATTGATGCTCCAGACCCAGGCTTAAAGCCGTTTTTCCACCAGATGGGCCCCAGAGCAATGGTGTTGTATAGAAAAATTCGGGTTGGTAGTTCGTTTCCCGAAACGGACTCGATAACGGCCCATTGTAAAGTTGCCACCAGGATTCAATGGTTATTCCAAAATAAAGCGCATCACCTGCAAACAGCAAGTCCTTTTGATTCACTTGCGATTTCAGACTAATCTGGAAATTCACCTCGTAAGGCTTGTAAGACAGATCATTGGGAGCACCCTCCAATTGATACGCTGATTCGTTAACATTAGTCGTTAAGCTAACCGGCAATATGTAGTTGTGTTTGTGAGCGGTTATAACGTACGGATTAAAGGCATCCTGACGTTCTGCCTCGACGCGTTCAGCCACGACACCTGCCAAAGATGATTCCGTAGCTTCCTCTGATTTCTGGGTTTCAGATTCGCTCGTGTTTTCATCCGGGGATAAATTGTCATCATTGGCAAAAGTGGTATCGAGACTCAAAAGACAAATGATCAACGCTAGTAGCACTGCGCGTGCAGTGGCCAATAATCGTGAGCTAATCACCAAAGACGTGCAATACATGGATAAGGACTGGTTTGCGGGAGTACTGATTATAAAGCCACATTCAAGGTTGGAATGTTAATTAGCGTGGGCTGCCACAGCCCACGATTCCAACTTCAAACTAATTGATGGGTACTAGCTTCATAAGCCCCATTCTATTTGGAAACTTCCAGGTTACATCGGTCTCTTCCTTAGTCTGTCCCGGCAGCTTTGATGGAGCGTACCAGGCCCATTTGGTATCACGCTCACCACCGTCATCATCCTGATTAATCTGGATGTCAAAACCAAATATCTGGTCTATCGGAATTCTGGCTTCGGCCAAATTAATGCGAATTTCCCAAGTCACCCGCTCACCCTGACACAGGCAATTTGCAAATTCTACATTGCCTACGTCGAACACAACAGCTGCGTCAACGTTCGTCCCTTTCATTATATCCGTATCAACTTCGCCGCTCTTGTTTGCCAGACCTGGCCCACGCAGTAGCGGTATCACAATGTGCATATCATCGACTTGATCATAGTCAGTCAGTTGACTTAAATTGCCATCAAAAAATAACTCTAAAGAATCATCCTGAAAAAACTGCGTACCAGAGTCACGTGTAGCATCAACTCCAGTTGACGGACTGATTTCTTTGCCAAAAACAAACAGGGACAGAAATTGGCCGTCGTGCACAGCCGCCCATTGATAGTTAGGTCCATCTGGTATAGCGTTGCCTGTTTCATCAACAATCAGATTATTGATTTGCAGCGTGGTCCCATCGGCGGCGTTCTCAAACTGCGCATTATTCCAGAATATGGTGTTGAACTGGCCATCGATTTCATTGAACTTTTCGCTGCCGGGAATAACCACATCAGGCACATTCGCACCGGACCCAGGACTGTTAGCGTCATACGGATCAGTATCCTGTCGACGCTCAGTAATATTGTTTATTGAATCGGCATCTTCATCAAATTCATCGAGTGAGTAATCACTATCCGCAACGCTAAGCACCGAGTTATTGTTAAGGTTCTCTACAGATGCTCGAGCTACAGCGAGCTGTAAATTTCTCGTACCAACAGCTTCTGACCACAACACCTCTATTGCCACATCGCTACCAGCAGGCAAAGTGGTTTCACCGTTCCACTCATCACCTGACCTTACCATTTGTACGGGTTCGCGATTAGCCGTGACAACAAGGTTCAGATTTTCAGCGACAATCGCTCTGTTATTTATAATCGCCGGCGGCAGCATCTTCAGTTCAGAGCGTCCATCTGCTGCCACATCGATGGTTGATACTTGTTCAGTACAACCGGACAAAGCGAACATAGCTAAAGCCATGCTGCACAATATTGATACTTTCAAATTGACCTTGGCTAATATGTTCATGGCTGCTCCACAGTAATCGTTATCGTGCACAACCCATCTGAACAATTACCTCCACCAGGTGCCGGGCTACTGCTATTACTACGACTGGCGGAGCCTGCAATCACCCCCAAAGTCAATATGCCCAAAACCACATAGAGGATGGTACGAACACGACTTCCACCTGAGGCAGCTGTCGTGCCAGTTGATGTGGTGCTTGCAGCAGGCTCTTCACCAGCGAGATTGATTTCTCGCACCAATGGATTGAATGCATAGCCACGCACTGTACGATTACCGGCTTTGTCTCTTGCCTGTATGTAGTACTCAATATTTCTATCGCTGGCACGAGAGGTAGGAACATGCGCGATATAGGTTGACGAAAACGACACCCGGTTCATAGGCACTGAGCTGTAGGTTGGGTCGTTTTGAAAACGATAATAGAGACTGACACTATCGAGCTCATCATCATCAACCACAGTTGCAAAAAATGATTGCCGAGCGTCAGCAGTTACCGTGCTGACAATTTCGTGCTCAATCAGCGGTGGCTCCACATCGATTGGGCCGCTTTGAGCGTGAGCTGAGGACATACCCACAAGTGTTTGCGACAAGGCAAACCAGCAGGCAAATCCCGAGCTGAAAAGCTTATTGACCAAAGACACGCTCGCCCTCCACGGCAAACTCTAATTACAGAGTATTTTAAAAGATGATTCTGACTAAAAACTCATCAGCATCCAAGCAAAAACGCTCTTACGGTAATAATACCGGTCAAAGCGCGACAAAGCTTCGGAAAATCAATATCTTGTGAAGCTTTGATCATAAACAATCGACAGTAGATTGGCGTCTATGTCACTTAGTCGACTACATGTTACGCCATCTGCACAATAAACCCTGTAACTGTACCCCTCAACAGACATTCCAGTAACTCTGCGGTTCCAGCTGTTTACAAAATTGACGAATATTTGCGTCTTCGAGCACTAAAATCGGCATATATCATGGAGTGTTACACTTCCCACAGATATCAGCCAAGGTCAGTATTGCGTGAACCGCTTCAGACGCTACAAACGTTTTATACCCATTATTGCTTTAGTACTTGTTGGCCTCGGAGTCAATCTGGACAACCTCGGCATTGATTTAAAGTCTCTGTCGCGCGGTGGGCCGATTAGTCAGCAGGGTCAAACTAACAATGACGGTGGAGCAAGCTTTTCAGGTGGAAAATCGTCAAAGCAGCAAGACGGCTCTAAACGGTCTCACCCAAGTACCGAAAAGTGGTCTTCGACCAATCCCAAGATAAACCTCTGGCACGTTTTCGACGGAGAAATCAATCGAAACAAGGGCAATCCAACCGGGTATCACTCGCGTCCAGGCGGTATAGACGCGGCAAATGCACGACTGGTATCGATCAAAGACAAGCCCAATCGTGCCGGGGTATACACGGCCACGATAGAGGTACGTGATGGTGATCGGTGGAAATCCAAATTTTCCTCATTCTTTCCCGATGACCTCTCTCAAGACGAAGTGATCGATGTCATCCTGCATGCTTACAAAAACAGCAATAGCAAAAAAGGTAAGTGGCAAGGACCTTCAGGTATGGGATATACCGTTCAGGGATGGACTACCAACAAAGGCGATGGAATCAATACCGCATTTCCCGTTTTCAACAGAAACCAGTAGGTCGCGCGTCGGCAAAGTTGAAAGCTATTGCGTGACGCCATTTATTTGACTAGCCACGTGTGAGCTTTGTAAGCTTACATCACTAATTCATCCTGAATCGAGCTGCGCAGTATCAGCAATAGGCACGTTTGTCGCTTTGCCTAGTTTGTCTCCAGTTGCCTTGTAAAGCCGCGACATTGCGCATGCGCACACCGTACATTCCAATAGCAAGTTCATCTGCCAGAACCTATAACCATGCGTTCAGCAATTGCCTGCGAGTATTGCTTGGACTGATTGCTATCTGTTGTTCATGCTTTGTGTACGGTACAGACAACCCAACTGATCAATCACCGATTGAGCAAGCCAATTCGGTTCTGACAGACGCTCCCACTAAAACGGCCAATACCAACGCAGTCATTCCTGACGAACTTGATCCCGTAACGAGCGCAAAAACGCCAACGGCTGCAGACATAGCCCGAGTCAAACAACTCTCATACATCCAGTCGGTCATCGATAACAAACTAAAGGAGCGTCGTGAAATCGGCAACCGGATTTCCAAAGCGAACGAACAGGACAAAGCAGATTTGCGTCGCGAAGCAGCCGCACTGACCGCTGATATTACCCAACTCCGCAGCACTCTGGAAACTATCGCCACTGGCGGCATTGACCGTAAATTATTTGAAGAAAAAACCGAAGAAGAGAAAAAAGACTGGCGTGAGGATGTTTCTTTGATTGCTCAGCCAGTACTCGACAGCCTTAAAGAAATAACCGAAAAGCCGCGACGTATAAAAGAGCTCAATGAGTTAATTGAACTGAAAAACGAAGAGATTCAAGCCAGCTCGAATGCGATTGAACAACTTGATCGTTCTGATATTGAACAAGGTTCAATACATTTGCAACAGACCCTTTCTACCATAATTCGTAAATGGAGAAAACGAGAGAAAGATGCACAGGACAAAATAGCAGTTGCAAAAATACAGTTAAAAGGTCTCGAAGGCGATCAGCCGATTTCAAAAACCATCTATAGCGCACTGGTCAGGTTCGCGAAAGGTCGAGGCTTAACCATTGTGATGGCGATCGCTGCAGCATGGCTCGTCCTGATTGTCGTCAAGTTGTTAATGAAAGCATACCGAAACACTCTGGTGGACCAGGAGCGCAATGAAAGCCGGACCCGCTATAGAGTGGCAAGATACAGCGTACAGGCAGCAACTTTTGTACTCATTCTTATCGCTGTTTTCATCGTCTTTTACGAGCGAGCCGACGTGTTACTTTTAGGTTTGCTTATTTTACTTATCGTTGGATTCGTGCTTAATGCCAAGCAACTATTACCACGGTATGTGAAAGAAGCAAGACTACTGTTAAACCTTGGTGGCATGCGAGAAGGTGAACGCGTTATCTACAATGGACTTCCGTACCGAGTCGAGTCGATAAACATGTATACCATCTTCAGAAATCCAGAGCTCAACGGTATCCTGCGAATCCCATTAGCAGCGCTCACAAATACAACGTCACGCCCAGTCAGTTCAGATAGTTGGTTTCCAAGTTCAAAGGGTGACATAGTATTTATGGCAGACGCTACTTTGCTTGAAGTACTCAATCAGAATCCTGATACGGTTGAATTGAAAAAACGTGGTGGAGAGTTGCTGACCATACCCACGACCGATTTTTACGCCACGTCAATGACCAACCTGTCCCGATTGGGTACATTCGGTGTTACCGGCAGCTTCGGAGTTGATTACAATCATGCAGAGATAAGCGTGACTCAAATTCCAGCCAAATTACGAGAAGGAATAACTACAGCGTTTGAAGCCAGTAATCTTGGTGAACATTTAAAAGATGTAACAGTTGAGCTTGCTCAGGCAGGTAGTTCATCCATCGACTACTGGATTTTTATCACCATGGACAGTGCAGCCGCTCGCTCCTACTTCCGCGTGCATAGAATTATTCAGAGCGCCTGCATTGAGACCTGTGGCCGTGAAGGATGGTCCATACCATTTCCCCACTTGTCAGTGGTTCAGAAACAGCCACCTGCCAACGAAACTAATATTCAAATTACCGACGCACCGTTTAGTGCTGCCAGTTAATCACGCAGCTCGTTAATCAACAGCCTTGATTAAATCCTCCAATTGGGCTATTTTTCCCAACTAGCAATCAATCCGAGGCATTTATGAAATCAACCCTGACCACTTTTACAATTGCAGCGCTGAGTTACCTGTTCTATGCAGCACCTGCTACCGCTTGCGGTGGACTATTTTGCCAAAACGTACCTGTTGACCAGGCTGGCGAACAAATTCTGTTTCATCAGGACGGCGAGTACGTAACAGCAATGGTGCGAATACTGTACGAAGGTGACGCAGAAAATTTCAGTTGGGTTGTGCCCGTCCCGGACACTCCCGAACTTAGCACTGGCGCAGACGCCATGTTTGATGAGCTTGAGCGCTTAACTCGACCGGTGTTCGCTCTGGATAGAACCGGCAGCGCTTGTGAATCCGACTTTCTTGATGGTGGCGTAGCAGATGGGCCAGATTTCGCTGTAGCTGCGGAGTCAGATTCCGGAGGCGTTACCATTGAGCAATCACTAACAGTCGGACCGTTTGCAATTGACATAGTGAGTAGCACCGACGCGGGCGAATTGGCAGCATGGCTTGATTTAAACGACTACGACCTTTCAGATCGAGGTCGCGAGCTTATTGCTCCTTATGTTGAGGCCGGTATGAAATTCGTTGCTGTCAAACTACTGAGTGGACAATCCTCGGGAAGCATTCAGCCGCTGATCATGAAGTACAAATCCAACATGCCGATGGTGCCAATCAAACTAACAGCAGTGGCAGCGCAAGATGACATGGGAGTATTGGTATGGTTGGTATCAGGCGCTCGCGCTGTACCCAACAACTACCTGCATGTTGTCCCCAACTACACACAATTGAATTGGTACACCGGCTCGCAAAACGCTTATGCCAGTTATCAGGGCTTGATTACTACTGCAATGGATGAGGCCGGTGGTCAGGGATTTGCGACCGATTTTGCCGGCACCATTACGGATGAAATTACCAGTTTTATGACATCAGTCGATTCACTCAACTTAGAGCTTAGTATGCTTGATCAGCTGCAGAGCGATAACGAATTTCTTGCCAATCTGTATTCAGGCACTCGCACAGACGCATTCAGAAACGCCTTTCAAGCTTATCTGCCACTGCCACAAGGTCAGAATGAATCTATTTATTTCGATCAGTTTGCGCTATTGGCTACCTACTCGGAAGAAGAGTTGTCACAAGCTCGAATCAACTCACGACAAGCCTTCATTGACATTGAAATCGATCCACTAACCAACAGTACCGCATTGATACCCAATGGTCGTTACCTGACACGGCTGTACACTACATTGTCGGCCGATGAGATGACGCTTGATCCTGGTTTCGATTTTAACCCGGAGATGCCCCAACAATCTCGCGAACGACGTGCAACGCTGGATTTAACCTGTGGCAATGAAGGAACCGAATGGTCGTTAACGCTGGGAGAAGGAACCGGTCGAGACGGTGAAAAAGTTATTAGTGCAAAAACGCAAACACCAACAACCTTGCCAGTAGCTGCAACAACACAACGAGCCGTATTTAGCACAGCGGTTACTTCAGGCGATGCGTTACCCGTCATTCAGAAATTGAATAATTTCGATACGTTAACGTTAGATGCTAACGGTGAGCAGGAAACAGCTGCGATAGACAACAATGACTCAAAAAAATGGTACGCAGGTAGCTTATCTGCATGGTGGGTTTGTTTAATCGGCTACCTGTTATTTTCGCGAAGACGCGGAAGCCAATTGTAAACAACGGCAAACTGGTCCTTGTAGATTGACAAGGGCCAGCGCTTTTATTTATTGAACCAGTTGATCAAAAAAATTAGCTTAAACAATATTAAGTATTCTTCTCTCTGTAATTTATAGTTTATTTTTCAACTTGTTATGAAGAGGTGCATAACATCTACAAACAACGGAACAACAGAGTTAACCACTAGCCGATAGGTTAGTTTGACAGTGCGACCAGTATAACCACTAAATTGTACTACCCAAACTGATGGTTGTGGCTTGATGAGGTAATTGTTAGCGTGACGGAATTCGTGTAAGAACGCTTTTGGTCAAGCACACCATGCCCATGTTTCATACAGTTGATGAGTCTGATGAGTCGGTTACGCAATCAATCGATCCAGACTGCAATCCACAAATAGTTGAAAGCAACCACAGCCAACACTCAGTTCTCGTTTGTGCTGACATTTGTCCTGAAATTCAGGACTTGCTCTCTTCACGTTTTACCGTGACACGACACTTGTCCGAACATCAGTACAGCTCATTCGACGCATATATTACGGATTGTCGTGGGGCTGCCATTTCGATAACAGAAAAATTCGGGTTGATCAATTCCGAAATAGTATTAGCATTAGTAGATGAACACTCCTTCTTGCCTGCTGAATCCAGCGATCAGGATGCAAAGCTAGAATTAATTACCGAAGCGGAACTAGGCAGCGAGATTCTACACCTGCGAATAACGTCTCGCTTAAGATCAATCCAACCCGATACAACACCTACAAACCCAGACAAGGATATCGTCCGGGAAAACGCTTATGAAATTTTGCAAACGTTTATACAGCACAGCACAGACTGGATGGTTGTCAAGGACCTCGACCATCGCTTTGCCTTGGTAACAGATCGTTTTTTACAATCACATCACAAGGATGCCAACGAAGTCATAGGCAAAAATGATTTGGAAATTGGCACATCCAAAGAGCTCGTGCTGGGCACCTCAGATACAGATTGGGACGGATATTGGGCAAGTGACGACAGAGTGATAGCGTCTAAGCTGCCAGACCAATTTGATCAAATGATAATCCGCGAAAGTGCTCTCGAACAAGCTCGCGAACATGTATCCAGAGTGCCTATGAAAAACAAAGACGGTGATGTGTTCGCTTTATTCGTCTGTGTGACACAAGCATATACCTCAAATATCAATGGAGATACGGTATCTACATTAACCAGCCGTAGAAACATTGATCTGTCACCGATTATCAAGCAACTGGATGATGATAAAAATAGAGCAGAAGCACAAAATCTGGAATCACAGTTTGCTATAAAACGAAAAAACAACTTTATAGCAACCGCGAGTCACGATTTACGCCAGCCAATGCATGCCATTGGACTGTTTATTGAGGCCTTGCATAAAACCATGGTTGATTCAGATCAGAAAGTAATATTGTCCAAGATGAAACAATCATCTAATGACCTGAACGATTTGCTTAATAGTATTCTGGATATTTCAAAACTCGACGCAGAAGCGGTGCCCGTCAATAAATCGCATTTTGCAATCACTCCACTACTTAGATCAATTGAGGATGAATTCGAAACTGAAGCAACTGCCAAGTCTATACAGCTGCACATCAATAGTAGTAATTCTGTCGTGCATACAGATAGTCTGTTACTTTCACGAATACTAAAAAATCTGGTTAACAACGCGGTTAAATACACGAGCTCCGGTAGCGTTAACTTAATCACCGAAGTTGATGAGAGTTATTTGACAATACGCGTAAAAGATACGGGGCCTGGAATTCCTAAAGAACAATATCAATCGGTATTTATTGAATACCATCAACTAGCGAACCAACAAGCGCAATCCAATTTTGGACAAGGGCTCGGATTATCAATCGTGAAGCGTTTGGTTGATTTATTGAAATTGGACATTTCACTTGATTCTGAAATTGGACACGGAACACAATTTACATTGCGTGTGCCACTTGGAGATTCGCTACGCACACAAAAATTAGATCATCCTGTCCGCAGCTTAACCGCCGTTGATCCATACAAGCTAATGGTTATAGAAGACAATGAAACAATACTGGATGCCATGAACGAAATGCTAACCGGCATGGGTTGCGATGTCTATCCTGCACTGGACATCCCCGAAGCACTGGAAATCATTAGCGAACTTGAAGAGCTACCTAATCTATTAATCGTTGACTATCAATTAGCCGATGGGGTAACCGGCGACTTGGCAATCGAACAGATATGCACTACAGCAGAAAAAGAAATACCGGCAATTATTGTTACCGGAAATAATAGCAGTGCTCTGGTTCGAACAGCCACTGCATCAGCGTTTCGCGTTCTTAGCAAACCAGTAAACCCCGACGCACTACTTAGAACCATTTCCAGCGCCATTAATGAAACACAGGGCCAACCGTCGCGGTTAGCTAGTCAGTAAGTCAGGCTGCCGGGTTACTCGATTGCTGTACAGTGAAAGGTGTAGACAAAGAGATGCTGCTGGCAATACTGGCTTCGAGAATTTTCTCTCTGAACAGTTGCCTTGTTTTAATCAGAGCAGCCTCATCCTTTGTGTAATAGTGCACTGACCATTCAATAGCATGATCACCAGCATCCTTTAACCTGATTTCCAAAGGATGTTGTTCTTCAACAGGAATATCTGCATCTTCAACCGCCGCTTGAAAGGCTGACTCAAACATCGTTTTTACTTCATCGACGGGCACATCATAGCCAATTTTGAATACCAGGGTCTCCCTTAAGCCACGTGCCGATGCAAACCGCGACAAGTTATGAACTGTTTGATCTCGAATTCTGGAATTTCTAATCATAACGCGGTGATTGTCTACAAGATTTAATAGCTCGGTATGAAATGCAAGGGTTCGATAAACGATCGCAATCATTTCTACACCACCATCAGTAATTTTGATGACATCACGCTCCTTGAACATTTTGCTATTCAAGATAACTAAACCGCTAATGATATCCGGTGCCCATGCCCCCTGTGTCAAGGCCAGAAACACGCCCACAAAACCTATCACTCCACCAGCTTCCAGCAGACTACTAAAGCCTGCTACACGAATAATTGAAATGAGCGCCATTATGCCTACAAAAACGCTTATAAAAATACTAAGAGCTCGCGATGCATAAGTGTCGGCTATACGTTGCCCAACCCCCGTGTTCTGAACTGGCCGTCCAAAGCGAACTCGTACAAAGCGACCAATAAGATGAACGATCAGGTAACTCAAGTACACGATGACCAGTATCGACAATACCTTAACGCCAATGCCCTGCCCGGATTGACCCTCACTGTAAAAACGAAAATGCCCTAACAGACCAATCACCAAAACATTCAGTCCGCGGATAACGTTAATCCGAAAGTCTCTGGCGGCTTCAGGAAGATCTTTTTCAGAAAAACGCTCTACCAGATACGGTGCAATAACAATAAGCAGTAAGTTAATAGCTAGCAGGGCGTACAGGACACCACTGCTTTGCAATAAATATGAATTTATCTGTTGACTAAGCATGTTATTGCGGTAAGGCCCCGGAGCGCCATTTATCAAAAAAATGCCTCGAGTCCGGCAGCGGGGTGTACCCGAGCTGATAACGGAACCGCTGACCGTCGATCAGACGCGGCAGAATTGAAAATATTACGGATGCATTGGCCCCGTCGCGAATCAGTTTGCCTCGTAATACAGGACTGACCGAATTTGCCAATTTTGTCTCGCTTTGCACACGCAGGTAATAGTACTCTGGCAGCAATCCGGTTTCTCCCGCACGCAGCTGAGCCTCAATAGTAATCAGCCCATCTTCCGATGCACGAGATACCACCACATTCTCGAAATGCGGAAACGCACCGATAGTACGATCGACTACCAACTCTTGCATCAAAAGTCTCCACTGGTTATTAACCAGCTCCAACTCGCAATTAATATGCTGTAGATGATTACGCCAGAAGCCTACTCCATCGATGTTTGGCGGAGCATTGTCGCGACCGGTAGCTCTAAGAAAATCTCCGATAGCTCCCTCCCCACAAGCACGAGCCATAGCATCAACCCATATATCACCAATACCATACAACAGTTCCGGATCATACAACGATTCAAACACTGTTCTGTTGGCAAGCGCTGCAAACTTGATATTATGCCGCTGCCAGGCCACCGATGAAATTATCCAGTTCGATTGCCTTGATTCCAAGTCGGGAACAATTGAGAATGATGTGTACTGAGCCATTCCTTCGATAAAAAATCCGGCACTGTTTGCGGCTTTGGCTAAAGCCCGATTTGACTCGACTGATTGAAAGACATGTGCTGTTTCATGGCTTAATACGCGCCTGTAAAGAGGGTTGACATCGTCCTCTGATTTTAAAACCATACGTATTTTCTTCCAGGTCGCAAGGCCTAGAGCATGCTCGCTATCGGAAGTCATGTCCGCTTGAATCACGGGTTCATTCTGCGCAGCCAATATATCAACAAGCCGGCTATAATCATCTTCTGCGTAGGTCTCCAGTTGTCGCATAGCGGCCTCATTAAGACTGCGATAGGAAAAATCGTAATGAGCCGTACTGGTCTTTTCTATACCTGACTGCGCTGACTCATCTGAAGTCGTTTGCAGCATTCCAATCATCCAACCAGTCACAAGCAGAAAACCCAATACGGAAAAAATAATGGGTAATACCTTTGCAAGCTTGCCACTACCAGGCGTTCTTGGTCTGGAGTCGGTACCTGTCCACATGAAATAGCCAGCCACCAATAATACAAACGCTACAGCCAGATGAAAACCAACTACCGGCCAATCTATTAGCAGTCGGTGACCATCATATTCATTGTTAAAAAAACTAAAGATATTATAAATACCGGATACTCCGGCAACTTGTTCAAGCAAGATAAGCCCGATCAGATACATCGAATAAATTATAAGCCCGGTGGTACGAAACCACGATAAAAACACGCCATGCGCCACTATAACCAGCGCGAACAGGCAATCTCTGACAAAGAAACTGAGATCGTTCATCCAGTAGTTTTTGCCTGTTATGGTTTGTGTATTGAACGCCAACAAAGCACCCTGCAAGAACCGATCTAATAGCACAAGCAGTGTCAACAGCAGCCACGCAGCGAACACTTTGGATATAAATATCTTTTTTCGACCAATGGGCAAACTACGGAGAAAATCGACCGTTGACTCATCGAATTCCCGGGGAAATAAACTGTATGCGGCAATCATGTAAAACAGAACGGTGAACAGTACAAGATCGACATTGGTACCTACATCGCAATACGCCTTACACCAGGAAAGATAACTCTCTTCGTCTATTCGAACACTGGCGAGTTCAGTACCATAAAACAGAACTACCAGACATAGCCATAAAAAGGTAAATGGCAGTAGTTGCTTCAGCTCTTTTTGAACAAGGCGAATCATTTGACGTGAACCCTGCCAACCCAAATTGGGATGGGGCGATGAAATTGCTCTGTCTCGTATTCCAGTACAACGTATGTTCGATCACCTGGTGCGTAGGGAGAATCAATACTGTGTGCAATGCCCTGTGTGGTGCAGTCCTGCCGGTCCCTGTCGCGCTCGTAGATCGAGGTCTCCTGATCATACGCTGAAGCAAATTGATGCCTTAGCACACATTTGCCGGTCGGAAAACTGTTAGTCGTATCTGCCAGAGTGCTATAGCTCGCCTCCAGCCGGTAAACACCCGTTTGATCTACCACACTATTAACCTGACCTTGCAATTGGGGTACAGCATCAATCAGCTCAGCAATTTCAGCATCTTCTCTGAATGTATCCAACCATGCTAACCATTCAGCGGTAAACGCCAGTAATGATTGTCCGATTATTTTCTCAAACCGCTCTGAATCGGGCGGGAAAAAACGCTGAACTGACTCTATAGACGATGAACCAACACGCTCATTAATATATTCAGCCGCTAACTCGACGGCCTTGTCACGGCCTTTGGTTTGCTCCAGATAAACAATGGCCGAGTACGACAACGCATCCGCAGCTTCAAACCCATACTGATCAGTAATGGATTGCCAAACAAGTAATGGATTTTCTTCAAAGTTGAATCGGCGCTTTGCTATTAAAGCCAATGCAAATAATTCTTTATCAATGGCACTTCTTGATGCCTGATTAGTGCTCATCACCCACCAACGTGCAAACCCATCAAGTAACCAATGCCTGGTTTCATAATCCCATCGTGCATTGGTTAACTCTAATAAAAGATGGTGCATAGCTATTGACTGAAGCAACCTGTGCTCAAATTCGTCGTAATTAACAAAATTGCCAGTGACCAACACACCATCCAGCAACTCCGGTTCAATTTCAGTTTCTTCAAGCTCGGTGTTTAGCGCAATTTGCACCTGCGGTAACTCGTTTAAACCTATGTCGGTTTGAAATGCAACAAGCGTTTGTTGCAGTTGCTCAACGATCTTTTCAGCCTGAGGCCTGTTCGCATCTTCGATATACGAGACTGCCAGTAAAGATGTTTCGCTGCGCAGTACATACGAACCTGAGAACTCGTATGTTTCGTTCTCCCATTTTTTCTGCAATGTGGAGTAAACCGTCAAACAGCCCATTCCCAGCAACGCAAAAGCGGCTATATCGCGCCTTGATACCGGCTTACCCAGTTGTTCTGCAATGGAGCCCTCGTTGAACAGTGCCAATACAAATCCAGATGCAACGAAAAGCAGTGATATCAAAACAGTTTCAATGATATCTCGCCACGGAAAAAGGTCACGTTCGAAGACAAACAATTGTCTGTCCATGATCGCAAGTGGAGCGAAGCGTGTTTCATCGAAGCTTGGCATGTTGATTAGATAGGCCAGTGTCAATCCAATAACAACATATATAACCAATCTTATTCGGCCAGTAAAACTGACAAAAAACACCAGACTCCAGAATAATAATCCAATAACAGCCGTTTTCAACAACAGAAGTTGTAAGTAGCGTTGAGTAACGTCTTCGGCCAAGCTTGCGGCATTGGCGGCAATAAGCACCACAAACAAACAAAGCGCACTAATATAAAACAAGCCAATAAAGTACTTAACGAGTAACGGTGTGAATTTTTTGATCGGCAAAGCCTCAACAAAGCGGCGAGTTCCTCCGGTGTATTCGCGCACGATAAGTCGATTACCAACGATAAAAGTAATTAACGGAATGATGGTTATCAGAGAAAAACGGACAACCTCAAATCCGCTCATATTAAATGCGCCAGATCGCTGTTGCTCCAGTGCTATAAGCACAACAAGGAAAAAACCAATTGCTAGTGCAACAAATGCTATGCCATGCTCTCTGGCATCTTTCAGTGTCAAATTTAACCAACCCATAATTGTTAACCTGACCGAGCAACAACTGCTATGAATACATCTTCGAGCGACATTTCATCCTGCTGCCAGCCAAAATCCAGAACAGGAGAATTCGGAGCACCATGAGGAAATTGCAGCACCATTAAATGACGACCATGTCGGGTGCTACTTTGCAAGACATGGGCAGCACTGCTCACAAACTCACCCGGAACATTTCCTGGCCGGTAGAGTTCTTCATCAATCGAATAAGTGGCAATACTGTCGGACAGGGGCGCAAGCCCGCCCTCGTAAACCGTCTTTCCCGATTCCACAATACCAATGCGATCAGCAATTGCTTCGATATCATCAATTAAGTGAGTGGAAAAAAATATCGTTGTCTCTGCTCGACGCGCCTCTTCACTTACAAGGTCAAGAAATTCGCGTCGCGCGACCGGATCCATGCCCGCAGTAGGTTCATCCAGAATCAGACACGCAGGTTGTGTGGACAGCGCCATGGAAAGCGCCAGCTTGGCTTTCATACCACCAGAGAAGTTACCAATTTTTCGCTTCATTGGTAACTCAAACAAAGTTGCCAGACTTTCATAGCGAGCTTGATCCCACCGCGGATAAAAACCCCGTACAAATTTTCCTAGCTGCTTTGGTGTCATCCAGGGATAAAAATGCTGCTCCTGAGCTACGTAGCCAATCCGCTGACGGGCTTCGATAACGTTGTCAGCTATGGATTGTCCAAACAAATGAATAGACCCGCTACCGATCCTGGTAATGCCCATCATCATTTTTATAGCGGTGGATTTACCGGCACCATTGCGTCCCAGGAATCCGTATACTTCACCTTTATTTACTTGCAGGGTCAGCCCACTCAACACCTCTAACGAACCAAATGACTTGCAGACGTTTTCTAAAGTAATAACGGGATGAACATCAGCTTGGCCGTGTAAAACGGAAGCTGATGCGGGGTCTGCCGATAGATGATTCATTGTTGACAATCCGATCAATAACGACACAATTTTACCACTGCACAGCTTTTCAGATACGGATAGACGGACAATAACTGTTGCAATCGTCGACCTTTGGTTAGTGTGTCATTGCATATATCACATAATTGACACCCATGCGGTATGCAAGCGCTGTGAACGGTTCAGGGTAAATCGCATCGTCTGCGTGTTCCCATGCATCACCAATATCCTGATTGAAATTAATGGCGACCATGACGCGCCCATGATCATCCAAAACACCGAACCAGCCTGCCTGCACACCGCCTTTCTCCCAGGTACGATTATTCATTACGGAACGAATTCCCGGTATTTGTTGTCTTTCATGAATATCGTAGTGCACGTTAAACACGGAGGCAGTGTGCGCTAACGTTACAATTCTACGATCCGGGAACACACCGCGCATCACCGCTTCGAAGTTACGCCATTCATTTCTACCGTGGAAATCATCAACCATTAAAAATCCGCCGCGTAATAAATACTCACGTAAATTCTCATTCTCTTTAGCAGACGGCGACCAATAGCCTACTTCGACAACATACAACCACGGGTATTCAAATAGTTCGGGATCGCTTAGCGTAAGTACACTGCTGCTACTGGATACATCGATGCGCGTTAGTCTTTTTAATCCTTTGGAAAAATGAAATTCAGCATCTGGCCAATCGGCTCGCCAGCGAGGCCATTCGTAACCACCACGATATTGGATCCTGACAAATTCAAATTCATTTGCGGGAACGCTAAGTTGAGTTGCAGGTAACTCTTGAATTAGCACAGATGGCTCGGCCGCGGATACACAGCTGACTATACATAACCAAATACAACAGCCCATACTTGCTGCACAGACAAAGGAACGCGTTAGTATCATTGTGATTGCAATCCGGCCTTGTTAAGCGACAATTTCGCACTCGTGCCGAAGGTTACATTACCAATCAGTATGGGGAAAAGCCGCTATTTATTATATAGTACCTGTATATGGCGATTTTGGCGGTAAGCACACCATGAAAATGTTATTGATAGCAAAGCACACGCTATTCCGCGATGGCATCAAACAACTTCTACAAAAATCCAACTTACTGACTCAATGCCAGGAGGCTGACGGGCTGCAGGTCGCCTTAGGCCAGTTAGCTACTAACACTTTCGATTTAATACTACTGGATATTAAACTCGGTGACTCCATCGGTTTAGATTCGTTACGTGAAATAAAACGACAGCAATGCGTATCACCTGTCATCACTATTTCCGACGAAAACGACATACACCTTGCAAATCAAGCCGTCGCTGCCGGAGCTGCAGGGCATATTTGCAAAACATCCTCATACAACGAATTAGTACAAGCGATTAACGCTGCGATATCTGGCAAAGTGTACCTGGCGAAAGACTTATCAGATCAACTGAGCCACGGACAAGCTCGCTCAATCGCCGTTTCAGATATCTCATTGCTGTCATCACTTTCTGAACGCCAGAGAGAGGTGCTCGCACACCTGACCAAAGGCACCTCGAACAAAGCAATATCGATTGAAATGAACATTTCGCAAAATACGGTTAAAGCGCATTTAGCAACCATATTCAAAATTCTGGGAGTACATAACCGCACTGAAGCGTTCTACTTTGCCGCGCGCGTTGGCATTCCACTAGAGTAATCCTAAGCTCGAAACTGGCGACTCGAACCCGGCTGAACTAGTGATGCCGCCCCACTCTCTCCGGTATTAACCCTCTCGGACTGAACCGAAGTGTTAACAGCAAAATTAGCCCCATGGTCATCAGCCTCATATGTGCAGCGGACTCTATAAGGTGCGCTCGTAACGGACTGTCAGCATCCATACCTGAAGTAACAACATCCATAAACCACAAGCCAAGTGGTTCAGCCTGAATCCAGAAAAACCAGATTACAAAACCACCAAGCACTGCGCCCCAGTTATTTCCTGAGCCACCAACAATGACCATAACCCAAATCAGAAATGTGAATCTGAGAGGCTGGTATGAAGAAGGCGTAAGTTGGCCATCAAGCGTTGTCAGCATTGCACCAGCAATCCCCACCACAATTGAACCAAGTACAAAGACTTGAAGATGTCGGGCTTTTATGTCTTTACCCATTGCATTTGCCGAGACTTCATTGTCTCGGATGGCGCGCATCATCCGACCCCATGGAGATCGGAGTGCTTTTTCAGAAAGCCACAAAACGAGTAGTAGTACGATAGAAAACAATCCGGCATAACACAATTTGACAAATATACTGGAGAACGTCACCGGGTCCGCACCCAACTTCTGGGTCCATTCCAAAAACCAATCACTTTTCTGCAAGGCAATTTCATACGGCACCGGCCGTGGCAGACCCGTTACATTTTTAACTCCGCGAGTCAGCCAGTCTTCATGCTTGAGAACGGCAACAATTATTTCGGAGATGCCAAGCGTGGCTATAGCAAGGTAGTCTGTTCGTAACCCCAGAGTGATCTTGCCAACTACCCAGGCAACCGCACCGGCAAACAACCCACCGACGGGCCACGCAAGAATAATTGGTAAACCCAAACCACCCAGATAACCCGTTGATGCCGGGTTTACTTTTTCAATCGCCGCCGTTGACGGGTCGGCAACCGAACGTAAAATAAAATAACCAACAATACTTATCGCTACAACAAGCAATGTGCGCATGGGACTCTTTGCCATTTTGGTGTAGCTGAATACAGCCGCTAAAACGGTTGCAACAAGAATGAACAAACTGATTAAAACCCCTACCCCTCCAGCGGCCCATGCCTCAGGTACGGGGGAGACAGAAATTAGCATTGCTGCCAAACCACCCATGGCTGCAAACCCCATAACACCAACATTAAATAGTCCGGCATATCCCCACTGGATGTTGACGCCTAAGGCCATAACAGCTGAAATGAGGCACAAATTTAAAATAGATAAAGACAAGTTCCAGCTTTGAAACTCTCCAACAAACACAATCAAAGCTGCCATAACAGCAAACAGCAACAGGTTTTTCATGGTCGACTTCATACACCTGTCCCCTTGAAAATTCCGGTAGGTCTAAATAGAAGTACAAGCAGAAGTATGATAAAACTTACCGCAAACTTGTAGTCTGTCGACAGCAATTGCAGCAGACCACCCGACAACCAGTCTTCGGGCAAAATATAGCCAGCGAAACGCTTATAGGCGTACGTCACCATTATTTCCGAGAACGCGATAACGAACGCACCGGCAATCGCTCCTAATGGATTACCCAATCCGCCAACAATCGCCGACGCGAAAATGGGTAAAAGCAATTGAAAGTAGGTAAACGGTTTGAACGACTTATCTAACCCATATAAGGTACCAGCGATAGTGGCAAGGGCGGCGGCAAGAATCCACGTAACCATAACAACTCGATCTGGATTAATGCCAGACAACAAGGCAAGATCTTCGTTATCGGAATAAGCACGCATTGACTTACCCGTTCTGGTTTTGTTCAAAAACCAGAACAAAGCCGTAACCACAATGATCACGGTGACTACGGTTAAGCCTTGGCTTACCTTAATTGATATACCTTGAGCAAGCCCGGTGAGTTCTTTAAATTCGCGCGCCCTGATAATAAAACGCTCACCATCGGCAAAACTCTGATCGTCAGGTCCAATAATAAATCGCACAATACCATTGGTCACGAACATGATGCCAACCGAAGCAATCAAATAGATAACTGGGTCGGCTTTTTGCCTGCGGTAAAATTTATAGACAAGCTTATCGCACAACAACACGTACAACGCACACACCATAATACCGACTGGCAGCGCCAACAAAGCGGTAGGCAATGGCCCTAGATTCACGCCAAGCGACTGTAACCACCAGGTAACAAGAATGGTAAACATGGTTCCGAACGCCATGGTGTCACCATGGGCAAAATTTGAGAATCGCAGTATTCCGAATACCAGTGTTACGCCAAGAGCCCCAAGGGCAAGTTGGCTGCCATAGGCAACAGCCGGAACCAGAACAAAGTTCGAGAACAGCGCGAATGCATTGAGTATATCTTGCATGTCTAGCCTCCCAAAAAGCTTTTGCGTACTTCAGGGTCGTTCATCAACGCCTGACCAGTATCGGTAAATCGGTTGCTGCCCTGCACGAGCACATAACCTTTGTCAGCAATATTCAATGCCTGGCGTGCATTTTGTTCAACCATCAATATAGAAATACCGGTGCGGGCTACTTCGATTATTCGATCAAATAACTCATCCATAACAATGGGTGAAACACCGGCTGTTGGCTCATCCAACATTAATAGTTTAGGCTGTGTCATCAGTGCTCGGCCAACAGCAACTTGCTGGCGTTGTCCACCCGAGAGCTCGCCTGCATTCTGCCTGCGCTTTTCTTTGAGAATTGGAAACAGATCATAGACCTGCTCCATTGTAGTGTAGATATCATCACGACGAAGAAAAGCGCCCATCTCAAGGTTTTCCTCGACCGACATAGACGGAAAAACATTGCTGGTTTGAGGTACGAATGCCATGCCTTTGGCGACCCGATCTTGTGGCGACAACTTGGTGATATCCTCACCATCGAGCATAACCCGACCAGTATGAATTTTTAACATGCCAAATACTGCTTTCATTGCAGTTGACTTACCTGCACCGTTTGGCCCGACTATCACAGCAATCTCACCCTGTTCTGCAGCGATAGTACAGTCGTGCAAAATATCCGCACCACCATAACCACCTGTCATGTTTTCACCAATCAGGTAACTCATGATGCAGCCTTATTTTTCAATCCAGTACCAAGATAGGCTTCAATAACCTGATCGTTGGCTTTGATTTCTGTCAGTGTGCCTTCAGCCAATACTGCGCCTTCCGCCATGACAATAACCGGGTCGCATAGCTTGCCGATAAAATCCATGTCGTGCTCAATGACGCAAAACGTATATCCTCGTTCCTTGTTTAAACGCAATATTGCATCACCGATTGTATTCAGGAGCGTTCGGTTAACTCCAGCGCCCACCTCATCAAGAAATACTACTTTTGCATCTACCATCATGGTTCGCCCAAGCTCCAGTAGCTTCTTCTGCCCACCAGAAAGATTACCTGCCAGCTCCTCGGCAACATGCCCGATTTCCAAAAATTCGATAACCTCATTAGCTTTTGCCAACACATCTATTTCCTGCTCACGCACTTTTTTCTGATTGAACCAGACATCTTTAAGTGATTCGCCAGCCTGAGCGCCGGGAACCATCATTAGATTCTCTCTTACCGTTAATGATGAGAACTCATGCGCGATCTGAAATGTGCGCAGCATACCTTTATGGAAAAGTGTGTGTGGCGGCAACCCGGTTATATCTTCACCATCAAGAAACACCTTACCGCTGCTAGGTGTATACACCCCTGCTATGACGTTAAACAGCGTGGTCTTACCTGCACCGTTTGGTCCGATCAGCCCTGTGATAGAGCCATTGGCAATTTCAAGGGAAGCTTGATTCACGGCAGTAAAGCCGCCAAATTTCTTTGTCAGATTCTCAACTTTAATCATGCGAAGGACAGCCGGGGAATGAGCGTGATACCGCTAAGGATACAGTGACGAACAAAAAACGTCATTCGAAATACGAGAAAGAGCGGCCCATTGCTGGAGCCGCTCTCATTATTACATCGTACGGTCAAAAATTGTCGACGCGGCCGCTGTTAGCGATAGCCTACAGTTGACAGAGCACCATCCTTGATTTCAATTTCGCGATAGTTACCAGCACTTTCACCAGCACCAATCAACTCAACATTAGATGCACCAACATAGTTGATCTCGCCACCACCAGCTAGAATTTCCAAGCCTTTAGCAAGTTCGCCAGGCAGAATTTCTTCACCGGGAGCGTTGGCCACGTCCATGACCTTGTCTTTGTACTTGGCAGGGTCAGTAGAGCCGGCAGCCTGCATGGCTAGCATGATAAGTGCAGCTGCATCATAGCTTTCAGCAGCAAATGGCGAAGACGCATCGTAACCAGAAGCCATGTCAACCAGCTTACCAGCGCCAGCACTATCAGTACCAGGAGCCTGCCCAAACGAACCATTGAGATCTTCACCAATTGCTTCTGGAAGTGCATCACCAACCATGCCGTCTGGTAGTACGAATGTGTCAAACGCACCAGTATCGAGTGAACCCTGAATGATTCCTTTACCACCTTGATCAAGATAACCGGCAACAACCAGAACTTCACCACCAGCAGATGCCAGAGCACCTACTTCCGCAGCGTAGTCAGCCTTACCATCTTCGTGTGCAGCAGAAATAGTCACTGTGCCGCCAGCGGCTTCATAGGCAGTTTGAAACGCATCTGCCAGACCTTTACCGTAATCATTGTTGGTATAAGTAATAGCTAGCTCTTTGATACCTTTGTCCATAATGATGTCTGTCATGACAACACCCTGACGAGCGTCAGATGGTGCAGTACGGAAGAACAAACCATTGTCTTCAATCGTTGATAAAGCAGGTGAAGTTGCAGATGGTGAAATCATAACCATACCGTTAGGCAGTGCAACGTTTGTGAGTGCGGCAGTGGTAACACCAGAGCAATCACCACCGATGACACCGGCAACTTTGTCAGAGGTAATCAAACGTTCAATTGCAGCTGTAGCTGCGGCTGCATCAACACAAGTAGTGTCAGCTCGAATTGCAGTAACTTTAGTGCCGTCGAGCAACTTGCCAGAATCGCTGACTTCTGCGATTGCCTGCTCCGCCGCCGGAGCCATATTAGCGACCAACGATTCGATTGGACCAGTCAGACCTAAAAATACGCCAAGACTGATGTCTTCTGCCATTGCAGAACTAGCAGCAGTGCTTAATGCAACAGCTACTGCTGATGAAACTAATAACTTTTTCATAAAGAGATATCTCCTGATGGTGTGGACCGATATGCTTTCACGCATGCCGGACAGCAGTTATGCGGACACAAAAAAGGCCCAACATGGTTGTTCTCGTCAATTATTCAAACAGCGGCCATTCGGCGAGACCGCAGACGACCTGCTGCCTGAATCACTCTCCAAGGACTGTAGTTTACCAACTTCTGGCTTCCGGGCGAAGTCAAGATGGCCGAATACACCGAATCAGAGCGCTCGATGTCGACATGATCCAAGTTTAATATGACCCAGAGCACACATATTGCCTGCACCCGCGACATTACCGGGTTGTTGCGGTAAAAGCATCTGGCACGCCCGACCTTGCAGCAATCATCGGATCGAACACAGCAGAACATTTTCAGGTTAACAGGTGTAATTCATACCTAGCCGACCGCCATCGAC
>Ga0114956_1000733_pt1 | contig 24746 bp, 21 predicted proteins | sample MaitaG_FD_87304 | JGI IMG/M metagenome (GOLD analysis project Ga0114956, IMG submission 87304) | Marine algal microbial communities from Maine, USA - Maine_Asex2 metaG | ecosystem: Host-associated > Algae > Red algae > Unclassified | place: Maine, USA | collected 2015-01-05
AGGCCAACACTGCGACGACCAACGCGCCGCAGCTGCAGGTGGGAACCAATCAGGTCTGACAGATCAGTTCGCTCGCGAACGCGAACGATGTCTTCGTCATGAATTCCCACGGTCTATCTGGTCTAGTCGTTCGCACGGGGTGGCGTCGAGCAGACGGCGGCGATCAATCGCCCAGTCGTTCGCTGAGCACGCTCAAGAGGTTGTCGATTGGCACCCGCACCTGGTCCATCGTGTCGCGATCTCGCACCGTGACAGCCTGATCGTCGAGGGTGTCGAAGTCGACGGTCACGCAGTACGGCGTGCCGATCTCGTCTTGGCGTCGGTACCGCTTGCCGATTGCCTGAGTGATGTCGTAGTCGGTCATGAAGTGCGGCTGCAACATCGCCAGAATGCGCTCACATGGCTCGATGAGCTCTTCTTTCTTCGACAGCGGAAGCACCGCCACCTTGTACGGAGCTAAGCGCGAGTCAAGACGTAGCACCGTGCGCACGTCGTCGTTCACGACCTCTTCGTCGTATGCCGCGATGAGGAACGCCATGAATGCTCGGGTCGCCCCAGCGGCTGGTTCGATGACATGGGGCACGTAGCGTTCGTTATTGGCCTGATCGAAGTATTCGATGCGAGCACCCGAGTGCTTGGCGTGCTGTGACAGGTCATAGTCGCCACGGTTCGCTATGCCCTCGAGCTCGCCCCAACCCCATGGGAATTTGAACTCGATGTCGGCAGTACCCGACGAGTAGTGAGAGAGCTCTTCGTCATCGTGATCGCGCATCATCAGCATCGACTCAGCAATGCCGAGGTCGACATACCACTGGAACCGCTCGTTGCGCCAGTACTCGTACCACTGCTGCGACTCGTCTGGCGGCACGAAGAACTCCATCTCCATCTGCTCAAACTCGCGGGTGCGAAACACCCAGTTGCGAGGCGTGATCTCGTTGCGGAAGCTCTTACCGATCTGGGCGATGCCAAACGGCGGCTTCTTACGAGTCGTCTGCTGCACGTTCATGAAGTTAGTGAACATGCCCTGCGCCGTCTCGGGGCGCAGGTAGACGTCGTTGCCCGAACCCTCGACCGGGCCCGCGGTGGTCTTGAACATCAGGTTGAATTCGCGCGCCTCGGTGAACGAGTCGGCGCTTTTGCAGCTTGGGCAGCTGTTCGGGTCCTCGAGCTGATCGACACGAAAGCGCTCGTTGCACTCGCGACACTCGACGAGCGGATCGCTGAAGTTGGCCAGGTGTCCCGATGCCTCGAACACTGCCGGCGGTCCAATAATCGCGGCGTCAAGGCCAACGACGTCGTGGCGCATCTGCACCATGGTGCGCCACCACTGGTCTTTGACGTTGCGCAACAACAGCACGCCAATTGGCCCGTAGTCATAGGTCGACCTGCTGCCGCCGTAGATGTCGGCGGATTGGAAAACGAAGCCGCGACGCTTCGACAGATTGATGATCTTGTCCAGTACCTCGTCGGATGAAACCAACGATTCGTTCTCAAGCTTGTCAGACACCCATCAATTCTAGTGGGGGCCCTACAAGAGCGTGAGGGATTTCAACTGGCGCTCGGTTTGGTGTTCGACCATCGTTGCGGCCAGGCGGTTAACATCGTCGAGCACGGGGCTGTCGGGCAGGCGCAGCGCGGCTGCCAGGCCACCGGTCAGCATCAGCCGACAGATACGCAGGCCCTCATCGCTGATCGGCACACCCTGGCGACAGTTCTCACAACGGGTACCGAAACCAACCGGGTCAAAGGAGACCAGCAGCTCAGTTGACTCACACGAAATGCACCGGTCGAGCACTGGTTCGAGACCCTCAAGTGCCAGCAGCTTTAGGAAAAATCCAGCTGCGGTGAGTTTTGGGTTGTCGCCAGCGACCGTGCGCAACGCGCCCACCAGCATGCGATACAGCGGCTCGTGCGGTTCTCGATCAGGGGTGACGTGGTCGACCGCTTCGAGAAATGACGATGCCCGGGTGAGGCGGTCGAGGTCACCGCGAATTGCAGGAAACCCATCGACAGCTTGGACCTGCGTGACCGTGTCGAGGTCGCCACGGCCGCGGTACAACTGCACGTCGACGTGCACGGTCGGTTCGAGCAACGCCGCGTACCGCTTCGACTTGCGGGCACCCTTAGCAACGGCTCGCACCTTGCCTTCGGTCTCGGTCATGAAGACCACGATGCGATCAGCCTCGCCGAAGTTGTAGGTACGCAGCACGACAGCCTTAGTGCGATGCTGCTTCGCCGGACGAGTGTCAGACATCAGATGGCACCCATCAGATAGCACCAAATCGGCGCTCACGGCGTTGGTATTCGTCGATGGCCCCGTAGAGGTGTTCTCGACTGAAGTCGGGCCACAATACTTCGCTGAAGAGCAACTCGGTATAGGCCAGCTGCCAGATCAGGTAGTTTGACGTTCGGGATTCCCCAGATGTGCGAATCATCAGTTCGGGATCAGGCAGCTCGGGATCATAGAGATAACGGGCGATCGCCTTTTCGGTGATCTTGTCGCCACTCAGCCCATCGTCGACCATCGCTCGAACTGCATCGACGACCTCAGCGCGCCCGCCGTAGTTGAAGGCAATCGTCAACGTCATCTTCGTGTTGTTGACCGTGAGCGATTCGGCAGCATCCATCTCGTTAAGCACACCACGGGGAACACGCCAGTTACGGCGACCAATGAAGCGGATTCTCACGCCCCGATCGTTGAGCTCATCGCGGCGGCGCCGCAACAACCCGCGGCTGTAGTTCAACAAGAAGCGCACCTCTTCTTTGGGGCGCCGCCAGTTCTCGGTCGAGAACGCGTAGACCGTCAGCCAACCAACGCCCGCCGCAAGGCAGCCTTCGATCGCTTCGAACAGTGCGTCTTCGCCTCTTTTGTGACCCTCAGTCCGCGGAAGTCCACGCGCGTTCGCCCATCGGCCATTGCCATCCATGATCACGGCAATGTGTTCAGGGACGTTGGCAAGATCGAGCGCATCGAACGATACGGGTCCAGTCACCCCGAGATCTTTGCACCCGGAGTAGGTTGCGAAGCGCATGTCGCTCATCGACGACTCCGCCGAGGCGCTTCGGCACGTAACCGCAGCTCTTCCGTCAGGTGGTGAAGAACGCCCTGGCCAAGTCGAAATGCTCAAGGCGGTCGCTGCGTCGATCGAGGGCGACAACCACCTCGTCGTGCAGGCCGGCACCGGCACCGGCAAGTCGCTCGCATACCTAATACCGGCAGTGCTCAGCGGCAAGCGAATTGTCATCGCAACCGCCACCAAGGCATTGCAAGATCAGATCGCAGCGAGCGAACTGCCCCATCTTGCCGCCGAACTCGAGCGCCCCTTTACCTGGGCGGTCCTGAAAGGCCGCAACAATTACATCTGCCGCCAGCGTGTCAACGAGTTCGCCAACGACGCCCAAATGTCACTCGCCGGCACTGCCGCTCATGACGAAGACGAAGTCGAACGGCTCGTCGAGTTCAGCGACACGTCGATGACGGGCGACCGGGCTGAGCTCGACTTCGAACCGGCCGACGCCAGTTGGAGCGCGGTGAGTGTGACCAGCCGCGAGTGCCCGGGTCGCAAACGCTGCCCAAGCGGTGCGGGCTGCTTCGCTGAGATGGCGCGCGATCGGGCCGCCGAATCGAACATCGTCGTTGTGAACACGCACCTGCTCGGCCTGAATCTCGAGAGCGATGGTGTGATTCTGCCTGAGCATGACGTGGTCGTCGTCGACGAGGCTCATCAGCTCGAAGACATCGCGACGACCACCTTCGGGTGGTCGATCAGCGGCGCTCGCATGCGATGGTTCGCTCGTACAGCCGACCGCATCCTTGTCGACCGCGAGGCCATCGACAAGCTGCGCGATGTCGGCGATGACATCACTGACGCGCTTGAGCCGCTCGTCGGCGAACGACTCAGCAAAGACGCTCACACCGATTTGCTCGCGGTGCTCGACCGAGCCCGCGACCGAGTGAACGACACGGTCGAGTCGCTCCGCAAGCTGCCATCGGGCGCAGATGTCGATGCCGACGCTCGGGCGGCGCGCGCCACCAAGGCCGGCATGTCGCTGTTAACCGAGCTGGTCATGTCACAGTCTCGCGACGACGCGAACGTTGCGTGGGTCGAACGCGCTGGCGGCGAACCAACGCTGCAACTCGCACCCCTCGATGTCGCCTCGCTGCTTGGCCCCGCTCTCTTCGACAAGACCGACGCGGTGATCTTGACGAGTGCAACGCTGCCCGAAACGCTCGCCGCGAGTGTCGGTATCGCCGACGGCGAATTCACACGACTCAACGTCGACAGTCCGTTCGACTATGCGACGAGCGGGCTTCTGTACTGCGCAACTTCGCTTCCCGAACCACGCTCAGACAGCTGGCAAGACGAGGTCCACAAACATCTCGCCAAATTGATTGAGGCTGCTAACGGGCGAACGCTCGCACTCTTTACGAGCTGGCGGATGATAGAAAGCGCAGCCGAGTATCTGAGTGCGGTGCTGACGACGCCAGTGCTCACGCAGCGAGATCTTCCGAAACCAGCACTCATCGAAGCATTCCGCGACGACGTCGAATCATCGCTCCTTGCGACGCTGGGCTTCTGGCAAGGCATCGATGTGCCCGGCCCGTCGTTAACGCTGGTCACCATCGATCGGCTTCCGTTCCCTCGCCCCGACGACCCTTTGTTGTCGGCTCGCCGAGACCTCGCTGGTCGCCATGCATTCCGAATGATCGATTTGCCGCGCGCTGCCACGTTGCTCGCGCAAGGCGCCGGTCGGCTGATTCGTTCGACTTCGGACCAAGGTGTCGTTGCGGTGCTTGACGCCCGACTGGCCACCAAGAAGAGCTATCGGTGGGACCTGATCAATGCTCTACCCGATTTCACTCGCACGAGTGACGTCGATGTGGTGCTGGCGAGACTACGCGAGCTCGCCGCTCAAGCCCCATAACCGAGCTCGTCGATGCGATCGGGTTTGCGCTGCCAATCACGATCGACGGCAACGTGAAGTTCTAAGAACGCGCCTTCGGGTAGCTGCTCACGCACGGCGATCCCGACCTCTTTGAGCACGCTGCCGCCCTTGCCGATGACCATTCCCTTTTGGCTGTCTCGTTCAACCAGAATTTCGCACCGGATCTTGGGCCATTCCCACTCGGTCACCCGTGTTGCAATCGAATACGGCAGCTCTTCACGCGTCATGCGAAACAGCTGTTCACGGACCAGCTCGGCCACCATCGTCGGCTCGGGCAAGTCGGTGATCATGCCTTCGGGGTAGTAGCGAGGGCCCGGCGGCATACGAGCCAGCAGATGCTCGACGAGAGCATCGACGCCCTCGCCGGTCTGGGCGCTCACCGGAAAGTACGCCTCGAAATCGAGCTCGGCAGTGGTGGCCAGCTGTGCGAGCACCTGGTCGGCCTTGGCTCGGTCGATCTTGTTGATCACCACTACCGAGTTCTTTGGCAGGCGATCGGCGATGAACTGGTCGCCGCGCCCGTAGGGCGCGAGCCCGTCGACAACCAAACAACTGATATCGACGTCGCCAATGGTCGACGTTGCCGAGTCGTTCAGCGATCGACCAAGCGGCGACACAGGCTTATGAATGCCCGGTGTGTCGACAAAGACGATCTGGGCGTCGTCGCGATGCACCACTCCCCTGATCTGCGTGCGAGTCGTCTGCGGCTTGTTGGACACGATGGCGACCTTTTCGCCGCAGATCCAGTTCAGCAGAGTCGATTTGCCTGCGTTGGGGCGGCCCACCAGCGAAACGAAGCCACTGCGGAATTCATCTTCGTCTTGTTGCTGATCGCTCACGGGGTTGCCTCTTCGAGGTCTCGGCTCGCCAGCGGCGAGGCCAGCGGAACTACGGTGCGAATCTCAACATCGGCGATGCGTCGACCATGCATACGTCGGACCTCGAGCTCACAAGCATCGAGCGTGACCACATCGCCGACCTCGGGCACCCGACCAAGACGGTTGAAGATGCATCCGGCGACCGTGCGGTACTCGCCGTGCAGTTCGATGCCGGTGCTCTCGTGCAAACGCAACAGCTCGAAACGGCCATCGACGCGCACCGTCGTTGTGTCGACCAACTCGATGCCCGGTTCGGGCTGATCGAATTCGTCTTCGATCTCGCCGACAAGCTCTTCGAGAATGTCTTCGAGCGTCACCACGCCGGCTACCCCGCCGTGCTCGTCGATCACGATTGCGAGGTGCATCTCGCCGGTCTTCAGATCGTTGAGCAGATTCGCAATGCGCTGGCCCTCGGGCACCACCGGGGCAACCCGCAGCCAGAGGTCGATGTCATGACCGTTTCTTCCATCGAGGCTTGCTACCACGAGGTCCTTGACGTGCACTGCGCCGATGATTTCGTCGACGTCACCGTCGATGGCCGTCACCGGGATTCGGCTTAGCCCGTGCAGCGACGCCACTTCGAGCGCATCACTCACGGCGAACCCTGAGCGCAACGTGACCATGTCTGTGCGCGGTGTCATGATGGCTCCAACCACAGTGTCGTCGAACGCGACAACCCGCTTAATGAGGGCCTCTTCGTCACGATCAATGGCAGCGGTTTCACCAACGATGGCCAGCAACTGCTGCTCGTCGACATCGGGATCGGGCTCGACGCTGTTCGACGACCGTCGAGCGAGTCGCACGACGCCAGCGGTGAGGAAGCTCAAGGGCGATACCGCTCGAATAATCGGAACGAGGCCGACAGCCGAGGTGTCAGGCGCCAGCAGACTTCGACTGCGACTTATCGAGATCGCCACAAACAGGGCGGCCACGGTTGCACCGGCACCCACTATCGCACCGGTGTCTCCACCAATCTCGCGGCCGGCGAACCAACCACACACGACGGCACCGAGCTGAACAGCCAGCAACGTCAAAGCCAACGTGGCCAAGGTCGACAGCGGCCGGCGCGACAACTCGCGTAACTCTTCGACCCGCTCGTCGAGCTCATCACCGTCGGGGTGATCTTCGGCTTCGGCCGCGGCGAGCGCATCGGCCCGACTTCGAGACAGACGCGTGAAAGCCGTCTCGGCAGCAGCCAGTAGACCAGCGGTCACAACAAGCGTCACAACCAGTAGCGACAACCCCACGACGAGCGTCGGGTTCATGAGCGGTTCACCTGGTCAGCATCGCCGCCACGGTGAAACTTCGCAAGGAGTTCGACCTCGAGTCGCTGCATAACGAGGCGTTCGCCAGGCTCGGCGTGGTCGTGACCCACCAGGTGTAAGGCTCCATGAACGACCAACAGCGCGAGCTCGTCAGCGAGCGCTTGGGGCGCACGCGCTGCAACCGCCGGGCAGATGACGACATCGCCGACCATGGCCGGTTGATCGGCTGGTGCCTCGGCTATGCCGTCGATCGGAAATGCCAACACATCGGTGGGACCATCGCCGCCCATATGTTGCACATTGAGTTCGGTCATCTCCGCGCTATCGACAAATGCCAGCCCAGCTTCGGCAGGCGGCCTGACCCCAGAGACAGCCAGCGCATCAGCCAACAGCTTTGCGTACATCTCGGGAGCGATGACGTGATCGCTCTGGCGATCATCGCACACGATCTCGATCACGATTGACGCTTCGCGGCGCCCTCATTCGTGGTCGAACCAACCTTTGATCCATCACTTTTTCGTGCCGCAGCCGAAGCATCTGCTGCGTCGTACGCATCGACGATGTCAGCCACGATCCGGTGGCGCACGACATCGCGGCTGCCGAGCAGAACGAACTCGAGCCCATCGATGCCACGGAGCTTTGGCTCGAGACGGTGTAACCCGCTTCGACCATCTGGCACATCGATCTGTGTGGCATCGCCGGTAACGACGACCTTTGATCCAAATCCGATTCGGGTCAAGAACATCTTCATCTGTTCGGGCGTCGTGTTCTGGGCTTCGTCGAGGATGATGAAGCTGTTGTTCAACGTGCGCCCTCGCATAAACGCTAACGGCGCGACCTCGATCAGGCCGCGCTCTTGCAGCTTTTCGAGCCCTTCGGCGTCGACCATGTCATAGAGAGCGTCGTAGAGCGGGCGCAGGTAGGGGTCGATCTTTGCCATCAGGTCACCGGGCAAAAAACCAAGTCGCTCGCCAGCCTCGACCGCGGGTCTCGTCAAGATGATGCGCTCAACCTGTTTAGCCTGTAGCGCCTGCACGGCCATAGCGACCGCCAACCAGCTCTTGCCGGTACCCGCAGGGCCGATCCCGAAGGTGATGATGTTCTTCTCGATCGCGTCGACGTAACGCTTTTGGCCGGCGGACTTCGGTCGAACTTTGGAACCTCGCGCCGACTTGAGAATTTGAGCGGTCAGCACCTCGCTCGGCTTCTCGTCGGCCGTGACCATGTCCATTGACAGCCCGAGGCTCGGACCATCGATGCGCAGGCCCCGTTGCAGCAAGGTAATCATCTCTTCGAAGAGATGACCCACCGTGATCGCTCGCTCGCCGCTGACAACAATCTCGTTACCGCGTACCAAAATGTCGGTCTTGGGGAACCGGTCTTCGATCTGCGCTAGCCACTCATCGTTGTGGCCGAGCAGGCCCAGCATTAGATGGTTGCCCGGAACGGTTAACCGGACGGGTGCGGGTGACAATGTGGCCCTAGTCTTCGACGAGCTGGCCAGGCTCAGTCATTGTCAGTGTCGTTGATGTCGGCACTGTCATCGTCATCGCCAGCCGGCGATGCCTCGGGATAGAGGTGGCTCAGAGTGCCTGGTTGCACCCGGCACTCTTCGATGAAGGTCTCAATATCGCTGACCTTAAGACGAAACACGCGCCCGAACCGGTATGCGGGCAGCTGCCCTTTATCCATGAATCGGTACAGCGTTCGCGTCGTGATGCCCAGTCGCTTCGCAGCGTCTTCAGTGTTCAACCATTCAACGTCAGTCACTATCCGTAACTCTAATAGCGCACCCAGCGATCGCGGCCGCGCCCCAACGGCCAAAAAGCGCAGGTAGTGGTCAAATCGGTCACACGACCGTGTCATGTCACGGCGACGGTGCGTTCGCAATCTGTAGTGGCAGCACGTGACCCCGAGATACCAGGTGACCCCGCCCGGCCACCCGGGTGTTGCCCACATGTGCTTCAAGTCGCACCTTGAACAGGTCGCCGTCACCAGGAGTGGCTCCCAGGAGCACCCCTCGGCCGCCCGAGCGCACCGGCCCGAGCCATGAACGCAGCGAGCGAGCGTGCTCGATCGTCGACGCAACCACCACACTGGGCCCGGTTCGCTCAGTTGCAGATACGAGCACGCTCAAGGCAGTCACGAGCTCGTCCGCGAGCCGCTCGGCATCGTCGACCAAGATAAGGACTCGTTCGCTGGCCTCACGATCTGCCAGCAGCACATCTGCTGTGCCAACGAGTTCGCCGGGCATGGTCGGTGACGACAGCAGCGAGTGCTGACCTGCCACTCGAAGCAGCCGCACGCCGAGGCGCCCACGCTCGACCTGGCGAGCGATCGTTACAAGCGTTGTCGACCGCCCAGCTCCTGGGTGGCCGACGATCAACGCATGCTCGCCCGGCTCAAGCCGAAGGCTTGCGGGTTCAAGGTCGATTGCCTCAATCCCCAGTGGAAGCACCAACGCGCTGCGCTCGGTTGATGCGGCTGGCAGTTCGCCGATGGCCAGCTCGAGCGGAAACGAGCCAACTGGCGACGGCACGCGTTCGGGATCGCGCACCATCTCAGGTGATCCAGCTACGTCAGACGATTCAGGTGGTTCGACCAGTTGAAGCAGTCGGCCGGTACTCACGTCGATTGCTCGCATCGGCGGCAGCGGCGCCATATCGCGAGTTCGAAGCCCGAGGGTGAGATACGCATTTGGATCAGCCAACTCTGCAGTGAGTCGGTTCGGAAACTGTTGCACGAGCCGGTGCGGAACGTCGCGCACAGTGCGGCTCGCAAGTACGACATGCAGCCGCTGGCTGCTGCCATCACGAGCGAGTGCGGCCAGGCGATCGACCAACGCCCCCGACGCCATGTCGTCGAAACGGGACAGGACCGAAGCCAAATTGTCGATCAACACAACCAACCGGGTAGCCGCCACATCGGATGTTCTGCGGCGGGCATCGAGCTCTTGCTCAAAGAGACCAAGTGTGCGCTCGATGCGATCGGTCTCGTGCACCGAAACATACGCGCCAGTAGTCGGCAGTTCCATCAGCGACGAGACGTTGCCCGCATCGCCGTCAATTACGTACAAGTGCGTCTCGTCAGACGGCATCGAAGCGCATCCGTAGGCGACGCTCATTAGCGCTTGAGCACAGGTCCGGGTCGACGCACCGAACAGCACGAGAGGTCCAGAGTCAGGATTCCAATACCACGGCTGTTGGCGTTGCGCATCTGGCACGTCAACCAGGCCTACCGCGACCCCCGGCGACGCAGCGTCGTCGGCCGACGACGCTGCGACCTTGCGCTGCAGCGCCGCCCAGGGCAGTCGCTCAGGCAACGGATCCGACCACAGCTGCGGCGCTCGACAGCCTGCGACTGCCGCTGCGGTGTCGATCGCGTCGACGAGCACCTGCAACTCGGTCGGGATCGGCTCGATTGCCTCAGCAGCGTTGGCCGGTGACGCGGTCGCGACGGCGCCGCTGAACAACTCATAGGGAACCACGGTGCAACGCTGCGCTCGCTGGTCGGGGGCGGCGGCGTATGCGCTCTGCATCGTCACGGGCCGATCACCGCCGATGCTCACGATTGCGCGCCCCGGCGACGCTCGGTCGATGTGTGCTGCGTCAGCTACGCCGACCACGTCTTGGGAATCAAAACCGTCTTGCACGCGCAGAGCGATGCGCAGGTTCGTGTTCGCTCGGATCTTCTGATCGACCACCCCACTTGGCCGCTGGGTGGCGAGCACGAGATGCATTCCGAGACTTCGACCGCGTGCGGCGAGATCGATGATGCTGGTCAAGAGATCGGGGTAGTCGCTCGCTAGCGCAGCGAACTCGTCGATGACGATCACGAGTCGCGGCAACGGCCCATCACTGCGTCGAGTTGCCTCACTGTGATCTGAAGCGCCAAGAGATCGAAACAGCTGCTCGCGTCGTTGTAGCTCGGCTCGCAAGCTGGTAAGCGCCCGCTCGACCAGGTGTTCGTCAAGGTCGGTGATCAGCCCCGCGATGTGCGGCAATCGATTGCAAGCGTCAAACGCTCCGCCACCTTTGAAGTCAACGAGCACAAAATTGAGGTGCCACGGCGGCGCCTCATTGGCGAGCGATACCACAAGCGTGCGAAGTAGCTCACTCTTGCCGCTGCCTGTAGTGCCAGCGATCAACGTGTGCGGCCCATCGCTGTCAAGGTCGACGACGAACGATGCGCCCCCGTCATCGACACCGATGACGGCCGTGGGCGGGTGGTCAGCAGACCTGTGGGCCCAGCGACTTTCTCGTTCGGCACTCGATTCGAGTCCAACGAGCTGCAGCAGGCTCACGAACCGATCAGTGCTGCGCGGCAGTTCGCTGCGCTCGGGGTCGATCATGGGCGCAAGAGAACGAGACCAGGCAACGGCCGTGTCACCGCTCACGCCTGTGGGACACACGAGCACTGGATCGCCAAGTGACTGCGGAGAGACGATTTCTGCAATCGTCCGCGACGCCGCCACCAAACTCGTACATGCCGCCGGCAACTGGGTTGGCACCGGAGCGAGCGCAATCACTCGAATGTCGAACTGGCCCGCCTGTGCGATCGCTTTCAGCGCTGCGATGTCAGCAGTCGGGTCATCGACAATCACGAGACACACATCGTCGACCTCGCTCTTGGTCCCGGTCGAACGGCCGCGCTCAGGCCATTGGGCGAGAGCGCTCGCAAGTTCGTCGGCCCGCTTGGCGACCAGATCGGGACTGACGTGGGGCAACCACTTGAGCCAATCCCATTCGCTCGCCCGTCGGGCTTCGCACAGCACGGCGATGCGAAGGTCACCGGGGCCGTGCAGCGTCGCCAGTTGCAAGATGGCCGATCGCGCCATCGCTAAGCATGACTCTCGGTCGCCGTGGAAGCCGACACCCTGCTCGACGACGAGATCGGCAACGTGGGGCACCGGTGCCAACACGACGGGGTCTGCGAGCGGCTCGTCAAGCACCATCGGCGCCACGCCAAGCGTGAAAGTCAGATAGCCGGGGGTTCCTGGTCGACGCTCCCATAGTCGACGCGAATGCAGGCTGGCTCGGCGCCATAGCTCGCCCACGTGAGGATTCGCGAGCCAACGCCGCCGGGCCTCACTTTGGGCAAACAACGCTCGCGAGGCATCGATCTGTGCGTGCACCTGTTCGACACGTTGATCGAAGAGCCGGAGCTCTTTTTGATACCGGCGCCGGGCCTCTACAAATCGCCCGATGGCGACGAGTGGCCCCATGGCGGCAAAGACCGCGAACAGCGGCCGGAACAGAACCGCCATCAGCAGGGCGACCGGAACCGGCGCAAGAACAGCTGCCCACGACAACGGGGCAGGTTCGCCAACTGCAGCAGGCATCTCACCAACCGGCTCGGGCATCGTGGCCTCTGGCGCCAGCCGGCGCGGCGGTCGATGCACGTATCCGATGGTGCCCGCTTGCGGATCGATGGGCGGACCGAGCGTGATGGCCCCAGCACCCACCATGATCACATCAAGCGAACTGGCGCCCCGAAACCAGGGCCGAGACCCGGGCGTGGTCAATGGATCGCGACTGCTGTGACCGTCAACAGCCAAATAGAAGCCGCCAAAGTGATACCGGCCAGCTGCAAGCGGCTGCACACGACCTGCGTCGAGCCCGGCGACGATCGCGACCTCGATCGCCGGTTGTGCATTCGGGCCCGGTTCGACGTCGCAAGTGGCTTGGCGAGCAATTGTCGAACCGACCACCAACACATCGGCCGCTCGGTCATCAGGCCGAGGGCATACACCGTCAACCGTGTTGCCGCTGACGGGCATGCCGATTGCATCGAACACTTCGGCCACGGTTACATCGGGATCGCTGATCTCGATCCGAACGTCGAAACCACCAGATGCAGCGATCACGTGAGCGTCGATTGGGCGTGTCCGCACCACCCGTGGCCGCCGAGACACCACGGTCATGGTCGACGCACATCGGCCCATGCAGGAGGTGCGGCTGGTTTAGGTGGTGGCGTCGGCGGTGAGCCCGGGTCGGGGCCATCATCGTTGGCCCACCGCAAGCGATCGGCCATCCACCGGCGCTCGCGGACGGCGTACTGCGTCATCAACCCGTCGTAGATCGACAATTCGGCCTCGTAGTGTCCAATGGTTTGGGCCCGCGACCGACACAGCGAGGCGGCGTTGTGTAGCTCTCTGATACAACTCGCCGCGAGCGCCGAGCACGTCGCCAGCCGTTCTGCCAACGCCCGACCGAGTGATCCGCCGCGAAGCGCTGATGAGATGTCGACGTATCTCGTCGCGGCTTTGACCACCGCGACCTCGCCGGCGGCCTGCGAGAACATGTTCGCGGCCTGCAAGAACTCAGCTCTTGTCGGCACCAGACTCAGCCGATTGCCAAGCCGGTATTCATTACGGTCTCAAGGTTGTCTCGTTGCGCATCGACAGCAGTCTGCATGCTGGTCGTCGATGCTTGAGCATCGCTAAGGCTCACGCTCACCTGCTGCTGAAACTCGCGAATGAAGCCGTTGAGCTGCTTCATCTGGGCATCGAACTGCAGATACGCGTCATTGGTGACCGTTTCGAGGTTCACCATGGCAGCGCTGAAGTCGCCGTATGCACCATCAAAGACCGCTCGGTTGGCGCCTGTCCATGTCGTGCCATCAAGCTGAGCGCGAGCTGCGTCGACGGTGCCACGCATGGTGTCCATCGCAGTGGTGATGCCCGAGACAGCACTGCTAAACGCCGCCTCAGATTGGTCGATGACTGCGTTTGCGACGCCCTGCGTTTCGGCGTCAACAGCGCTGATATCGCCGCTTGTTGCGCCCAGGCGGGTCGCAAGGCTGACGAGTTCTTCGGTCTGTGCTCCAAGCACTGACATAGTGCCTCCCATAGTCGTTTGAGTTGTGAAGTGAGTAGTGATGACTGCGGGGAAGCATGAACTACTTTTGCATGTATTTCGATATATGTCAATACAGAGCGAATACTTTGCTCGACGGGTGCACTCCCCACCGCAGCTGCCACACTGCTTCGGTGATTGATCGTGTACGCCGTTTAGCTAGTGTCCGACCGGTCACCCTCCTCGCGGCTCTTTCGATAATCGTGACGTGCTGCACGATTTCGCCTGACGCAGTCACTGCCAGCAGGGGAACTTCTGGCCAGGTCACCAGCACGACCGTTCCCGGCCCGTCGATTGACGCTGCGTTGGTCGGTGCGCCCGGACTGGGCGATGACTACTACCCCAACTACGGCAACGGCGGCTACGACGTCACGCACTACGCGATCTCAATAATCTGGAACAACGACGAGCGCTCGATCGATGCCGAAACAACGATCGATCTCGTCACGACCATGGACCTCGCTCGGTTCAACCTCGACCTCTTCGGTCTCAACGTTTCACAAGTACTGGTCGATGGTTCGGCTGCTGGGTTCAGTCGTGATGGCCGCGAGCTGATCATCACACCAACCGCGACGATCCCCAAAGACTCCCCGGCACAGGTGACAATTACGTACTCAGGCGTACCCCAACTCGTGCCAACGACGGGTGCGCCGTTCTCGGGTGGCTGGACCGACACCGACGACGAGATCGTGGTCGTGGGCGAACCAGAGGGGGCGTCGGGCTGGTATCCGGTCAACGAGCACCCGCTCGACAAGGCGACCTATCAGATCACGGTCACCGCCGACACGTCGTTGGCGGTGGCGTCAAACGGAGTACTCGCGGAACGCATCGAGTCGGGCGACACCACAACTTGGACCTACCGCAGCAACCACCCCCAGGCGCCGTACTTGACGACGCTGGCCATCGGCGACTTGCTTCCCCACTCGGAGCCGCCAACGACCTCAGGGGTCGAGATCCGGCACTGGTTCGCCAAACGCCTTTTCGCCGAGGCGGTCGCAACCATGGAGCCAACCAGCGACATGATCGAAGTGTTCGAGTCGATGTTTGGCACGTACCCCTTCGACATCTATGGATCTGTCGTCATCGACGAAGAGCTCGGCTTTGCGCTCGAAACCCAGACCCTGTCGGTCTTTGGTGGTGACATCGTCAGCGTTGACGGCATCTTCGATGACGTCGTCGCCCATGAGTTGGCCCATCAGTGGTTCGGCAACCACGTCAGCTTGTCGCAGTGGTCCGACATCTGGCTTAACGAAGGGTTCGCCACCTACGCCGAGTACCTCTGGTTCGAAGCCGCCGACCCGAGCTATGACATCGATGACGAGGTCGAAGCTGACTACATCTTCCTCTCGAGCGTCACCGATCTCGATACGCCACCGGGCGCTCCGCCCGCAGACGATCTCTTCAACTCATCGGTCTATGTTCGGGGAAGCTTTACCCTCCATGCACTGCGCCGCACGGTGGGAGACGACGCCTTCTTCACGATCCTTGCAACCTGGGTCGACGAATTCGGAGGCGGCTCGGCCGAAACCAGTGACTTCATTCAATTGAGCGAAGAAGTCAGCGGCATGGACCTCGGCGAATTCTTCGACGACTGGCTCTTTCGAGACGAAATGCCCCGGCTGCCGCGCTAGTTCTCGCTACTCGGCGAGTGCAGCTGCCAGCCGATCAAAGCCTGCCACCCCGACGTTGCCACCAATCCGATCGACCACGATGCCATCAGCGTCGACGGCGACAAAGGCGGGGAATCCACTGAAACCAAAGGTGGCTAACAGCGACGCTTGCGCATCATCCGCGACAGCTTGACCGGTCCAGCCTTCGTTGTTGAACCATTGGCTCGGCGGGTAGTTGTCGCGCTCGTCGCTCACGGCGGTTGAGACCGCAATGAACGTGGTGCCCTCGGGCAGAGCACCAGTGTCAAGCCAATCGATGAGCTCAGGAAGCTCGGCTTGGCAGTGAGGGCACCAGTGTGCGAAGAAGCCAATCACGGCGCCCCCGTCGCCTGGCAAGGTGATACGCGCGCCGTCAGCCAGATTCGTGGCCTCGAACAGCGGCGACGCAGTGCCGATGGCCGGGTCTGGCGTGACTGACGAGTCGAACCCTGCCAGTGCATCGCCGCTCACAATGACGAGATCTACCTCGGCGATGTCGGCGCCACCGAATGCTGCCGCATCGTTGGGCGCGGCCCCAGCGGCTTCGCTGACCGCTTCGTCTTCAGCGTCTTCGTTCACGAACCCGATCGGCGGCGAACTCGCAGCACTTTCTGAGTCAGCACTTTCGGTTTCGGAGCTGTCGGCTTCGGCAACCACCGGGGCATCGACGGACTCAGAATCGACACTGGCGGATTCGGCAGCATCACCGCCGCCACATGCCGTGGCGAACAGCGCAAGGGCGACGAACCAAACAACGACGGCTCGAACGATTCGGGTACCAGGTGACTTCATGAGCATCAGTGTGGCCGACACTTCGGGGCAAATGGCGTCGCGACTCGCGATCAGATGTTCTCGCCACGGGCTAGGTCGGCAGGGGTAAAGGATTCGGCAATACCGAAGTTGTCGCGTAGCACGTCATTCCATTCGTGCGCCGCGACCGGAACCCGTTCGGTCTCGCCGGCGCGCTGCGTCTTGAAACCACGTCGCGACAACGTGATTCGCGTGCCGTCAGCGTCGATGAGTCGCGTCGCGAACGGCGACGTGCTCCAGTGCAACGAGCGGTCGAGCGACAAGCGTTGCGACGCCGACTCGAATTCGCTCAGTTCATGGGCCACCCGCTTGAACCGATAGCGCGCCTCGGGCACGCCATCGACGTGCTGGGCCAACGTGGTGCCTTGCGGACTGGCAAGAAACTCAAAGGTGCCTGCACGGGTTTCGATTGGGCCGCGCTGGTGCAATGGCAGCGGCGTGATTGGTGCCTGATCACCAAAACCGACCTCGACGAGGTACGGCTGATCGAGCATCACTTCGAGCACGAGGTGATCGATCAGCACATTGGGGCCGCCGAGCAACACGGCCGCCCCAAGACGTGTGACGGCAAAACCGAGCTTGTCGAGTAGCTGCGCAAACGCTCCGTTGGCTTCAAAGCACCAACCACCTCGAGCCCTCTCGACAACTTTGCCCCACGCCCAGTTGTTGTCTGCACTGACCGGGCGCCCGGCAAACACGTCGAGCGCTTCGAATGGCACCGCCTGTAGATGAGCCAGTTGCAGGGCGGTAAGCGTCGCGAGATCGCCGCTCAGCGGACCGTCGAATCTGATGCGATTGAGGTACCGGACAACGTCGGAATCTAGGTGGGTCGCCACACCGCAAAGCTAGCTGCCGCTCAACCGCAAAACCGTTCCGGGTACGGGGCAAGCCATGTGGCACAGTAGTCAGCGATGGTTTTGTTAGGCCTACGTCGCGCCACTCGCGTACTTGCGTGGTTGGCTCGCTATTTGACGCGCATGACCGGCACCGTTCTTGTGTGCACGTTGCTGGTCTTCGTCGGCCTCGAGATCTCGATCCCACGTGGCTTTCGCGCCGTCGTGATGCCTCTTGGGTTGCCCGAAGACTCGCCGGCCGGCCAGGCGATCATCGACCGATTCCATCTCGACAGCAACGTCTTTGTCAGGTGGGGCCACTGGGTCTGGGATTGCCTGAACGGTGACTTCGGCATTACGGGATTCCGCGGCCAGCCGGTCGCCGAAGTCATTACCCACCGCCTGCCGATATCGCTTGAGATCATGCTCGTCGGTCTCGCACTAATGATTCTCGTTGGTATCCCGCTCGGCGTGTTCGCTGCGTCTCGCTCGAACGCGGGCAAAGGCACGATCATCAATGGGTTCCTGGGGATCTCTCAGTCGGTGCCCGTATTCATCACCGCGACCTTCTTGATCTGGCTCTTCGCCTTACAGCTCGAATGGCTACCTGCGGCCGGATGGACTCGCATCAGCAACTCGCTGTTCGCCAACCTTGAGACGTTGGTGCTTCCGGCGGTTGCGCTGGCCTTTGCCGAAATCGGCATCGTGGCACGCGTGATTCGTGGCGACGTCTTGCGTGAGCTGCAGTCGGACTATGTGGCCGCGGCAATCGGCAAGGGATTGAGCCACCGTTACATCTTGTTCCGCCATGTCTTGCGGCCAGCCTCGCTCGGGCTGATGAACGTGATCGGCGTCAACGCTGGTGCGCTGCTGTCGGGCGCGTTGGTCGTCGAAATCGTGTTCGGCATCGGCGGGCTGGGCCGCGAGGTACTCGACGCAACCATCAACCGCGACCTTTACCTCTTGCTTGCGCTCACCGTCTACACGGTGGTCGTGTATGTCGTCATCAACGGCCTCGTCGATGCACTCATGCAGGCAATCGACCCCCGCATCCGCTGAGTTGCTGCGGTCGCCGCGCGACCGCCCCGTTGCCCGTGGGCGATATTGGACTTGAACCAACGACCTCTGCCGTGTGAAGGCAGCGCTCTAGCCAGCTGAGCTAATCGCCCGGAGATGCAGATCGTAGACCCTTCTGCGCGCAACGAGGCCAACAGCCCTACGCTTTTGTCGATTGGTCCCGCGCCAGACTCGACGGGCGATTCGGCCTGACCTCATGACTGACCCCACACCATCCTCTTCATCCTCTCCAGAGATCTCCTCAGAGAGAAGCAACGATTCGTCGCCCGCCGGACGCTCCGGCACGGGCGCCTGGCGAATCCTGTCCATCCTGTGTGCCGTATCGGCGATCCTGCTCATTGTTTTGTGGACCGTCCAATCGCGACAAGCAAGCGATCTCGCCGCCGGGTCTCCTGCGTTGGAGACATCGACGATCTCGGTCGTCGTCGATCGCTTAACCCCTCCCCCAGATGCCTCGCTCGTTGCGCTCGGCCTGCTCGCAGCGCCCGATGTGCCCCTCGCAGAGGGCGTAGCGGCGGTCGACGTTCCGGCGTCGATCCACTCATTGATCGCCATGGTCGACGGCAACCGGGGCCTGCACGGCCTGGCAATTGCTCGGCCGAATCCTGCCGGTGGTCAGGTGCTGATATCGCCGCGCTCAACCGGCGAAGCGCTGCTCATGCTTTCGCCTGGGATCCTGAACAATGATGTCGAGGGAACCGTGCGTTCGATCGAATCGTTGAGCGAAGATCCTGCGTTTGTCGAGCTCGAGTCCGCGCTGCTGATCTCGTCGGATTTGTCCGAAGCCAACCCCGCCGTCGAAGCGGCTCTCGCTGCAATTCTTGACCGAGTACCGGTACGTCGACCACTGCCTGATCAGGGCTGTGACAGCATTGTTAACCAGCGTGCCTATACGGCCGCCGGCACCTGCATCGACCCAACGCCAACAGGGGCGTTGATAAGCAACGAACAAGATCGATGGGGATTGATTTTTTCTGGTCCAGAACCGTACGAGCAAGTGTGCGCAGCCCTGATGCCAGCGAACACCTCCGGAAGCCGGATAACACTCGAACCAACCACGTGCGGCACAACCGCGTTGCTGACTGCGCCCGGCCCGACCAGCAGCGATTCCGAGCAAAGGTTCGTGCAGTCGCGTGTCCGCGATGCGGCTGCGGTACAGCTCTACATCGACTTTGTCGCGCCGTGGGCTGATCTTGCTGGTGGCGCCGCCGGGCTGAGTACTCTGGCCCCAACCCAACTCGTCGCCGACCCCGATCGTGTGGTGTCTGCTGTCGAGTCAATGCGAACCAGCAACAGCGCCGTCGTCGATGCCTTGAACGTCACGCTCGAGCCATCGACCCCGATCGAGCGTCACGGCGCGACGTTGGTGATGGCCCGAGTCATGCTCTCGGGGCAATACGCCGAGCAAGTCGCTGCGCATCCGCTGGGCGACTCGCCCGTTGCTGGCGGACTTCTCAACTTCTATGATCGCGTCGGCGCCGAAATGGACGAGACCGTTCGCCGCGAACTCAAATGGACGGCATCGCCGTTCGGCCTGATCTCGATCGGAGCCGACGCATGAGCTCAACCCTCGAAGGATCAGTCGACGCTGAGCACGCGACCGATGAGTTGAGATCTGTTGCCGACGATTACCCCGTGGCGATTGGCGATGATCCCGGCCTTGACGAGCCGTTGACCGCCGTAACCGAACGAATGGCCCGACCGTGGCGACTCGCGATCATCGGCGTCGCCATCGCAATCGGACTGGGATCGAGGTTGCTGGCAGCCAACAAGTGGTTCTCTCTCGAACTCGAGTCAGACAAAATCTTGTGGCTTAGCGCCGCAGCAAGTGCCTTGGCGGGGTTCGGCCTATTGGCGGTGACCAAACAACGAGACCGGTTCGACCGCTCGTCGGCCACCTTGGCGCTGACGAGTGCTGCCGCACTGGCGGCGTTGCAGTGGGTCAGCCCGCACTTCGCCGACGGAACCACACGGTGGGACACCGACAGCCAAGTGGCACTGGCAGCACTCGGTTTTGGCAACGGACTGTTGCTCGCAGGCATTCTGGCGCTCGCATTGGTTCGCCGAGGACCCACGCTCTCAGCGGCGCTTATCGCCTTGGCTGGCGTAGCGATGCTGGCAGGCCACACCATCGCCTTGCGTCTCGAGTGGGCAGCCATTGCGCTGTGGGCGTTCGCAGCTGGCGCAACGCTGGTGGCCTGGGACCGTTCGCCCCGACGTGAGCCTCGCTACGAGCCAGAGGACTCGTCGCCTCGAGTGGTCAGGGCGGTACTGAGCCTCGCCATCTTGATGCTGAGCGGTACCGCAATCCAGCTCTGGATCAGTCGCGGTGAAACAATCGGCCGAGCGGTGCCCGCAATTGGCGTAGCGATCGCGGCGATCGCGGTCGCATTCGTCTCAATGATCGGTCTCCGCAGGCAGTTGCTCAACCAGACGTTGACCTTGAGTGAGTGGTCATCGTGGATGCGTGAGATCCGCACCGGCGAATTGCGTTCAGGTTTCGAGCTCGACGAATCGCCACGTAAACCCGACCGTTCCCTTTCGTTCCCTGACTTGCGAACTGCTTCGTTGACACCCGCCAGCCAGGAAACCCGCTCGGCTGCTGCCGCGCAACCAGCATCGGGTGACGAGTTCACGATGCAATGGCGCAAGCTCGAAACTGGGCCAGACGCGGGCTCGCCCGACGAGGCCCACCCCGAGATCGCGATTCGACCGGCATTCAAGGCTCCGGCCCTGACGCTCCCGGTGGCGGTTGAGCCTGCAACAGTGCCTCAACCTGCGTCAGAACCTGTGACAGTGCCACAACCTGAGACAGTGCCTCAACCTGAACCTGGGCCACTGACTTGGCCCGCCCTACCAAACGACACCGTCGCCCTGAACCTTCCTGATGGCGACCCCGAGACTGTCGCCGACCCCGACCCCGAGCCTGTCGCCGAGCCCAAGTCTGTCGCGGACCCCGAGCCTGTCGCCGAGCCCAAGTCTGTCGCGGACCCGGAGCCTGTCGCCGAGCCCAAGTCGGTCGCGGACCCCGAGCCTGTCGCGGACCCCCTTTCTCTGTCGATCGAAGCCCCGCCAGAGCAGGCGACACCTGCAAGCTCAGGTGCGTTCAGTAGCTGGATCGAGTCCGACGCGATCGAAGAAGTCGACGGGCCTGCACCGAATGCGGTCGAGCAGTGGCTGACAACCGCTCACACCGCTGCACAACCGACCGTCGCTGCCATTGAGCTCATGAGCCTCGCCGAGTTCGATGAACTTCCGATGTTCGTAAGCGACGCGATGAACGAGGCAGTACTCGCAAAGATCGCCACGCTCGCGACACCCCCCGACGCCCTCGACGTCGTCGACGGCCCCTACCTCATGGCAAGTTGGGATGACCTTGCGATCAGCGACCTTGCCGAACTCAATGGCAAGCTCGCAGCTATGTTCGCCGACCGAATCCCGACAGAGCACGGCGCGGTCGGCCTCGATGCCGTAGTCGCCCTGATTCGACCAAACGGTCCGCTGAGCTTCGATGAACTCATCGACAGATCGATTAGCGGTCTGATGCAGTCCCGCCAAGCCCGCCAGCAGATTCGCAGCTGACGCGATGCTTGAGATCTCGTGCCCAGCGTGCGGCGAATCAGACCAGCTGCGCGGCGAGCGTCGAGAGCAAGTAATCGCATTGGTGTGCGAGATCTGCGCCGCCGAGTGGATCCGTGACCCTGCAGCGCGTCCGACCTGCGAACGATGCAACGGCACCGACATGCGCGAGGCCGTCCAAGCTGTTGTCGAGAAGAGCCGCGGCACGCAGCTGTCGATCCAGAGCTTTCGCCAACTGTGGCTATGCCCATCGTGTGACGCCGAGGTCTACGACAGATACAAGATCAGCAACCGACCGCTTCCGCCCGACGAGTTGCCAACCGAGGTCGACTAACTACCGGGCGAGGAGTCGCTCGGCGAGGGCTTCGAGACCAGCGACACGGCTGCCCTTGACCAGCACTGCCACGTGATCACCGTCTGCACCCAACTCGTCGAGTCTGTCGATCACCGCATCGTGGCTAACGAGGGACTCAACCCCATAGGCGCGTTCGTTGTAGGCGATCAACTCGACGCCGAGCGACGCGCACAGTTCAGCCATCGCGAGATGGTCAGCATCATGGCGATCGCCGAGTTCGGCCATTACACCCAGTACTGCGATCCTTCGGTCGGCCGGCAGCGCCGCCAATGACCGCAACGCTGCGGCAGTCGAGATCGCGTTGGCGTTGTAGGCGTCATTGAGGATCCAGGTGCGAGATTTCGAGCGCTCGAGTTGCATGCGCCAAGGCGAGATGGCTGCGTGCGTTAGTGCGGCCGCACTATCGCCGAGCGCAACGCCAACTGCGTCGGCGGCCGTCAACGCGGCTAAAGCGTTCGAGACCTGATGGACCCCTCGAACTTCGAGCGCAATGGGCTGGCGCAGACCACCGATCAGAGCGTCGAAGCGCGGTCGGAGTTGGTCGTCGACCCGTACTTGTTCCGCGACGACCATGGCGCCGTTGCCAGCCTCGCCATAGGTGACCACGGTGGCGTCGGTTCGATCGGCCATTGCCGCCACGAGGTCGCAGTCAACATTCAAGATCGCAGTGCCGGTCGACGGCAGCGCCTCGACCAGTTCACCCTTGGCTGCGGCCACGGCTTCGAGTGATCCGAACTCACTCGTATGTACCGCTCCGACCCACGTCACAATGCCAATGGTCGGCGCGGCAATCTCACACAGGTACGCGATGTGGCCAGGTCCACGGGCGCCCATTTCGACGACGAGCACCTCGGCGTCTTCGGGCGCATTGACCAAGGTGAGCGGCACACCAAGCTCGTTGTTGAACGAACGCTGGCTGGCGTGCGTTCTACGCGACACTGCAATGGCGGCCGCAGTGAGGTCCTTTACCGACGTCTTGGCGACCGAGCCGGTGATCGCTATGACGGGGCCGTCGTGTCGCGCACGCGCCGCCCGACCGAGCGCGGCGAGGGCATCACCGGTGTCACCGACAACAATTGTTGTGCCGCCAGTGGCCACGCCTGCCTGTGACGTGAGCGATGCGGCCGCGCCAGCCGCTTGCGCCGCGCCGATGAACCCGTGGCCATCTCGATCGGCCACGATTGGCACGAACAGTTCGCCCTCACCAATCGAGCGCGAGTCGATCGACGCGCCATTGCACTCGACATCGGGACCAATCAATGAACCACCCGTGATCGCAGCAATTTCGGTGGCGGTGAAGCGCATGCGCCCATTGTCGCAGCCCCATAGGCTGCCCCGAGGCACCTGCATGCGGAGAGTACGATCTCGCCAATGACTGATCGCTATCGCCTCGTCGTGCTGTTCGGTGGCCAGTCGGCCGAGCACGACGTTTCCTGCGTAACAGCTCGACACGTGCTCGAGGCGGTATCGCCTGATCGCTTCGCCGTCGATGCGATAGGAATCACGCGATCCGGCCAGTGGGTTCGCAGCGATTCGCTTGCCCAGGTGGGCGATCGCCAGCCTTTGGCGCTTCCCCCGGCGCTCGAAGCCTCTGGGCCAGCGATCGAGCCAGCCGAGGCGATTGCTGCCGACGACCTGCCTGTGGTCGTCTTGCCGCTCTTGCACGGACCAATGGGTGAAGACGGCACGGTGCAAGGCCTGCTCGACCTTGCGAACGTGCCCTATGTAGGTGCCGGTGTGCTCGGCTCAGCGCTCTGCATGGACAAGGCAATGGCCAAGACCGCCGCAGCAGCAGCGGGCATCGCGCAGGTCGAATGGCGAGCCGTCCATGCCAACGACGTCACTGGCCTCACCGCTGCTGCGCTTCGCGAAGAACTGGGCAATGTTGTATTTGTCAAGCCCGCCAACATGGGCTCGTCGGTCGGCGTGAGCCGAGCATCGACCAGCGATGAGCTCGCCGACGCGCTCGCGACGGCGGCGACCTACGACGAGTGGATCGTGATCGAGTCCGCTGTCTCAGCTCGCGAGATCGAAGTCGGTGTGCTTGGCAACAGGCGCCTCGAGGCATCGGTGGCAGGTGAGATCGTGCCGGGCGACGACTTCTACAGCTACGACGACAAGTATCACGATGGTGTCGCACAGACGTTGATCCCGGCGGACCTAACCGCCGATCAGGCCGCCGAGGTGCAAGCGCTTGCCGCGCGCGCTGGCGAAGCGTTACGCGTGCAAGGTCTTGCTCGGGTCGATTTCTTCTTCGAAGAAAACGGTCGCGGTTTCCTGTTGAACGAAATCAACACGATGCCGGGGTTCACGCCGATCTCGATGTTCCCGAAGCTATGGGCCGCGTCGGGCCTCAGCTACCCCGCGTTGATCGACCGACTGGTTGATCTGGCCATCGAGCGCCACGAAACTCGGCTGGCTCATCGCTCAACCAAGCACTAAACCGACCTGCTAGGCAGCGGCGTGGTCCGGCAAGGACCGCAGGTAAGAGCTCCG
>Ga0114956_1000736_pt1 | contig 24702 bp, 15 predicted proteins | sample MaitaG_FD_87304 | JGI IMG/M metagenome (GOLD analysis project Ga0114956, IMG submission 87304) | Marine algal microbial communities from Maine, USA - Maine_Asex2 metaG | ecosystem: Host-associated > Algae > Red algae > Unclassified | place: Maine, USA | collected 2015-01-05
CCAATTGATAGGAATAGATTTACAAAAAGAGATCCTCGTTATACGGAATTGGTCCATCATGTCGAAGACAAGATGATCGAGGTGGCGGAAATGGGGTAATGACAGCATTAATTGTAGTATCTATCTATTTAGGGAATTCAGAATTAGTGTGAGCTATATTCATTAGTATATTACAAGAAAGTTGAGTTATTGTTTTTCTTATATAACTATGTTTGAATAGAAAGGGCTAATTGATATTTTAAGTAATAACAACATTATTGGTTTCTGCTTACCCACTTCTATCTTGTTCAACTCACCCCAAAAACTTTTCAAGTTTCTGGCCTTCTCTTGGAAAAAGAGGGTGAGGGGCAATCGGGGCCCGCACTCCTTCTTTTTGAAGAGAAGGTTGGGTTGAGTTGACGCATGACCTGCTTAATAATATCTTTACTCCTGGATAGCTTTAGACTATACAAATAGTAAAGTAAATAATTGCCAGCTTATTCGTACTACAAGCCCATTTGGGCTCTCAGCGTTTTTGCTCTCTTATCCTCCCCATCATGACTCCACCCCGGCGCATAGAAAATGTACTTTAGTTTATCAGATAATGTAGGAGCTTTTTTGACATCCTTCCAAATGGCCTTATACTCATGAGTAGCCACGTGGATTGGATCAAATCTAGTAATATTTTCTGTCAATCCATAGATGGGTTTATCTATGTCTAGTTCACCAGAAAAAGTCCCTAACCATCGATCCCAAATTATGAAAATTCCTGCATGATTGCAATCTAGATATCGGATGTTAGAAGCATGGTGTACCCGATGATGCGAAGGAGTATTAAATATATATTCTATGGCAGGATGCAATTTCCCTACTAATTCTGTGTGCACCCAAAATTGATATATGAGATTAATTGACATTACGGTCAGTATCATCATAGGGTCAAATCCAAGTAGTGGAATAATAAGCCAGAAGAAAAATTTATGAAAACGCTCTCCGACTCCTTGTCTTATTGCGGTTCCAAAATTCATTTTTATAGCAGAATGATGTGGCACATGACCCGCCCAAAATAAACGAACTTCATGATTACTTCTATGAAAGAGATAGTAAACGAAATCATCGGCAAAGAGTAAAATAAGCCATGCCCACCATTGACGTCCGACTATATCTGCCAATGGACTGATTGAGTGTAAAAAGTAGAAAGCAATCAATGCCAAAAATAAAAAAACCCCTTCTACTAAAATTGTAAATACGAGCATCCATATCGAAGAAATAAAATCCCTTTTATCATAAAGATCTATTTCTGTTTTCCGTTCATATGCATATTCCAATACAATTGCAAGAAAGAAAACTGGAAAAGCAATAATCTTTAGATCATCTTCAGTTATATACTGTATGTAAGCTTGAAAATCCATGATATTTAAATCTACAAAATATTTATTGAAGATGTGATAGAATATACTTACCTGAAACATTTTGATTAAAGAATGCCTTAACTAACTGCCTCATGTGCTTAAAACACAAGATTGTAGTAAATAGTTGTTCCCTAAAGTTGACAAATTGAAGTATGAAGAAATATAGTGGGTTTATAATTTTGATAATTAGCACTTTTTCAGCTACTTCTCAAGACATTATTAGAATAGATAATTTTATGTCGGGAGAAGTCGGTGAGCTTCCAATAGAATGGGGCCAAAGAGAGAAGGATGATAATGTTACCTATCAGCTAATGGAGGAAGATGGAGTACAATTTTTATGTGCTCACAGCAAAAGGACTGACAATTTTATAATCAAGAAAATCCAAGTGGATATCGTCGAATATCCTTATTTAAATTGGAAATGGAAAGGATTGATTTTTCCGCCGAATGGGGATGAAAGTGTAAAATCCACCTGTGATGTAGTGGCATCTATGAATGTTGTATTACGTGCATCACGTTGGCGACCTAAAACAATAAAGTATTCTTGGTCTACGACGTTGGAAGAGGGGACTAGAACTGCAAGTCCATTTGCAGTATGGCCGTCAAGGGCAGATATTGTTGTCGTACAATCTGGTACCGATGAAAAAAATAATTGGGTTACCGAAAAAGTAAATGTATTAGAAGATTATCTTAAATTTTATGAATTAGAGAATGTTGATTCTTATATAGTGGAGGCAATAGTCATTATGTCTGACAGCGATAATACGTCATCAGAAAGTAAAGCCTTGTATGCGGATATTCATTTTTCTAAAGAATAGCTACTGAATATGATTGATTGATAAGATTAATTCAGATAATATCCCAATGGCTGAATTTATTTGCTACTTATTTAGGGATGTAGTTTGAAAGAAAATTGTCTGAACCATGATTTTCTAGATCTATGGATTCACATGATTACATAGAAAAAATTTATTTGAATGAATACCTTGCGGGAAAAGCCTCGAGCATCTAGTGGGAGTGGGAGCAGCTATGAGTGCTGGTATTGTTGGTCTAGATTTTTTTTGCTAGTTGATTTCAAATCAAAAAATTATTATTCACTCTTGATAATGCAAAAAAATGAAAAGAATATACTTTGAAAGTGAAATTCTATCACAATAAAATCACCTTTTATAAGTGGAAACAAGAAACTAATCAGGAAAACGTCTTATAAGATCAACAGATTAAATACAAAAATATTCCTCACTCATCTCAAAAGAAACCCCTCCTTCAATGGATCATTGGGATCAACTATAAATGTACTTTCAGCAGTTATATGAGCGGTTCCGCTAACTTCTGGGATGACTGCGTTATAGGGTCCATAAGTAATGTTTTCTACAATAGAACCAAAGAAAGTTGTACCAATAATACTTTCAATCGACATTATATCACCAATTGCTATTTCTTTCCGTGCATGATGTATAGCCATCCTTCCAGATACACCTGACCCGGTAGGACAACGATCAACTTCTCCTTCTGCAAAAACACAAACATTTCGACTATGTATGTTTGATTGATTGGACTTACCTATAAATATAGTTCCATATAGAAAACTTAAATCCTTTTCTAATGGATGTTCTATTCTTTGATCAGATTGTATAATAGTATTTTTGATCAACATACCAATTTCAATAACCTTATTATAGTGCTTTGTGTTTAGTTCAATTCCAAGATTATTTTTGTCCAAATCTACATAAGCATAAAACGCTCCCCCATAAGCTAAATCATAGGTGATTGTACCAAGACCAAGTATCGTGATATTTAGATCCAATCCCAAAACAAAAGAAGGAACGCAATGAAATCTGACTCCTTTTACTTTTCCATCTTTGACATTTACAAATGAAGTAATCCGACCACAGGGGGCATCAATTTTTAGCACATTATCCCCTTCAGTTATTTCTAGCCATTGCATTTGGACAGCCAGTGTTGAAATTGCTATGATCGCATGTCCACACATCGTACTATAACCTTCGTTATGCATAAAGATTATTCCGAAATCTCCATCGTCGTTATTAGGAGGAGTAAGAAGACACCCGTACATGTCCGCATGACCTCTTGGCTCAAACATAAGTGTTGTTCTGAGGTAGTCATATTTTTCCTTTATAAGATTTCTGTATTCTAAAACATTTTTTCCTTGTAAAGTTGGATAGCCAGCCATAATAACACGGAGTGGTTCTCCACAAGTATGAAGGTCAATGGTTTTTATTTTATGCCAGTTATCTGGGCAAGAATATTTTTTTAATTGCTGGATTCGGTCAAAGGTTTTAGACATTTGATTTGAATTTATCATAATAGTATCGAGCTGCAGCTAAATCTTCCAATGCCAAACCTACAGACTTAAATAATGTTATTTCCTCCTGATTTTTTCGAGCTCCAATATTGGCTGAGCATAGATCAAAAAGGTCTCCTTTTATTTTATTTAGAGTCAATATGCCGTTTTCTAAAGGAATAAAAAGATCTCCACTTTCTTTGGGTGCCATTTCTACTGTGTCTACATAAATGCTTGCTTTTTGTATCAACGCATCATCGGCTTCTCTCATGCTAGGTTTGAAACTGCCGACTAGATCTATATGTTGACCAGCGAAAATTGATCTTCCAAAAATAATAGGATCTATTGCAGTTGTAGCAGAAGATATGAGGTCCGCTTTAGGCAAAGCTTGATTCAGATGTTCGATGGCCTTGATATCGATATCTAAATAATCTATTTTTTTTACAAGCTCTTTTGCTTTGAAATAACTCCTTCCCCATATAAGTACATTTTTGATCGGCCTAATGGAGCAATGCGCTGATATAAGGTCGGGAATTAATTGACCAGTTCCGATCATGAGAAGAGTGGAGGTATCCTCTCTAGATAAATATCTACTGGCAAGAGCAGAAGCACCAGCTGTTCGCTTATTTGTCAAGGCAGGCGCATCTATAATTACTTCAGGCACGCCTGTTTTGGCATTGATCAAAATGTAAAGACCTTGTATAGAAGGCCTTCCTTCAAGGGGATTATCTGAATTTACAGTAATTAGTTTTATTCCTACATCCAATTGATTTTCCCAAGCAGGCATGATCAATAGAGTAGAATCTGACGATTCTTGATTAGATTCATAATTGTAATGATTTCTATCTGGGGTCTTTATTCTGTTACTTCTAAAGGCCTCATCCAAGGTATTGATAAGTTTAGGGTAGTTGGTGTTTTCCTCTATAAAGGCTCGATCGATAAATAGGGGAGTAGTCATATCTATGAATATACACAAATATTGAAAACCTTCAAGGTAAATTATATTAGAATGCTCTAAAGTTGTAGCTAAGCGAAAATAAAAAATAACGACCCAAGGATTCTGTCTCAGTATATACGGTGGAATTCAAAGAATTAAACTGTTGGACGGATACGTTTCTATTAAGAATATCGTGTAATGATAATTTTAGTTCTATCGCATTATTTTCAAGAAAATATTTGGATAAACTACATGACCATGTCGGGACTACCTCTTGTTGATCATTGAAACTTCGATTGTTGGAGTCCTGTCGATAGCTGGTTACATGGAATTGAGAATTAAAAAACCAAGTGGGTATTCCTGTTATTGACAAAGAATGAGTCAAAGATTGATTTATAAAATTTTGTGAAAGGTCTGAATCACTGTTATAGCTTGTATTGTTATATGATATTTGAGTCCCTAAAGAGGTGTCAAAGAATTTCTTATTTCTATTTCCTATTGTAAAAGAAATATTTGTACTGTGAGTTTTTGCCTTACTAAGTAGATCATTTATAAATACATTATTTTTAGTAAAGCCATAGCGCAATATTGTATTTATCTTTATATGCAATGGCCGAATAGGACTAGAAAAATTCGCATTCGTATTTATTTGTGCATCTCCATTGACATTTATCGGGCTTGTTGTTGTGATTAGTTGATCATCAATAAAAGATTGATAAATGATTCTATTTTTACCTAAATTCAGATTAGCACTCCAGAAGAAAGAAGTAAAATTAAATCTATCAAAGTGTGAGAAATTCAATCTAATTGAATGATTGAATTCTGGCTTTAAATTAGGATTACCAATAAAAACATTTAGCGGATCAAAATTATTCACAAACGGTTGCAGCTGGAGTATTGAAGGCTCTCTTACTGATGACGAATATTGTAATTTTATCTTTTGACTTGTGTTGAATATGTAATTCAGACTAGCAGAAGGGATAAAGTAGAATCCTTTCTTTGAGATTTTTGAGCTTATATCCGAATAGTCACCCTTCAATATGGTTCGTTGAAAAGTACCTTCTGTTTTTAGATTTATCTTCTCGAATTTTTGATGGTATGCTATACCAATTGAATGTGTATTAAAATCTTTTTTGTTTTCTTGAGTTAGTTCATCATTAATGATAAGTACATCTTGTTCTGTTCTGTCAAAAGTATTATTTATCAATAAGTCATCCGTAAAATTACTAACATAATTTATCTCAAGGTGATTTTGGTTGTTGAATGGCTCTGCGTAGGAAATTTTATTTTTTACTCTAAGACCATCGTTCCTATCCTCACGTAATTGATTCAAATCAAAATTTTCCAATGGGTTTTGTTGAAATTCAGTTTGGACTTCTAAATCTTGAGAGGAGTCACTAGTCGAGCAAGTGAGAAACGATTCCATGACCAATATTCTTTTCTTTTCTCCTATTTTTTTTCTATAATTTACAGACCCGCTTATGTTATGAGAATCAGATAGATAGGCTGATTGATTTAAGGAAAGAGATTGATTTATTAGATTATTATCTATGGTTTGTTCTGTTGAGTTTGAAGTATTATTTGAATTTGAAAGAGATAAAGAACCGCGTACAGATATTTCTTGTGTACTGTCTATCCTCAAAGTTGCATTCGAGCTTAATGTGTGACCGAGTCCTGCGTTAGATGAGTTTCTTTCCGAATAGTTAATAAAACTCGAATTTTCTGATATATAATTCTCTGATTGAGTTAAGGTGGAGAGATTATTTTTAGATGTATTAATGTTATAACTGCCACTAAGACTAATTTTTTTTGATGGATTAAAATTAAGGTTAAGACCACCATCTTTTTTCTCAGGAAATCCAATACCGCCATTTGTTGACAAAGATCTACTCATCCTACCTATGCCACTATTTTTGTTAGATTGTTGCGCATTATAAAAATTTGCAATAGCGGACATTTTTATATTTTCACCAAATCTATTTGCATTTAAACCGGCATCATATCTTTCATTTTTCGATTCGTCTATCCCTATTCCTGCACGGACCTTTCCAAATTGTCCTGTCTTGTAATCTTCTTTTAATTCCAAGTCCATTGTTTTTTTCTCTTGACCATCTTTTATTCCTGTAAATTCTGAAGATTCCGATTGCTTGTCATAGAATTTTATGTTGTCTATGGCTGCAGCAGGTAAGTTTTTAGTCGCAGTTTTAGTATTTCCATCGAAGAATTGCTTGCCATCGACCAGAACTTGTTCTACTTTTTCACCTTGGGCTATGATGCTACCATCACTCTCTATTTCTACACCAGGCATTTTTCTTAATAAATCTTCGACAACTTCATGTGCTTGAGTTTCAAAGGCAGAAGCATTATAGACCAGAGTATCATCTTTCACAACAATGGGTGCAATTTCTCCTTCAATAACAACTTCGGATAATCTATTGTCCGCTACTTTTAAGATTATTGCATCTAAAGTTAGATCCTCCTTTTCAAGTGTGATTTTGTTTGAGTATGGCGCATATCCTAAGTAGGTCACTTGTAAACTATATTCCCCTTGCTCTATATCATTTAGTTTGAATTTTCCTTTTTCATCAGTCAATGCAAATCCAGCCATGATAGAATCTTGAGAAGATATTAATACAATAGTGGCTCCTACAAGAGGGACGTCTAAGGAATCTGTAACAGTAGACTGGATTCTTTGAGCATGAATATTCCCACAAATACAAAAAAATAAGACTAAGACAAATATATTCTTCCACATGCCTTATCCTTTCCTTTTAATATTTTTGTGCAATCGAGAACGGTTCATGTTTAATTCTTGCTTTTTCTCCTTCTGTAAGATTTCAAAATCTTCTCGCGATATTTTTTTACCCTCTGTCGGTTTTACTATTAAATTTTTTTCCAATTCTTCAAGAAATACCTCTTTTGCGGTAATGGTTTTAGTGCCTTCATCTATATCTACGTGCAGGATCAATCCAGGTAACCCGACGTAATCTGCTGGTCCAGACATAATTGGAATCATTGGTGTGAACCATGCTTCAACAGTTTGTAAGCTGTCTATGTAAATCGCCTTTTGACAGTAAAACGAACCAACATTTTTCGATTCAGCCGTTATCTTCCATTTTAATACATCATATTTTCCACTAATCAAAAATTGTTTGCCTAATAAGTATCTAGACTCAACACCTTTTTTGTTAATATGATTTTTATACATTATATAATTTCTTCGATTATAGAAGTTAGAACCTTTCTCGTCCAACAGATCTTCTTTCACTTGATAAACGGATTCAGTTTTATTGAAATAAAGAATAAAATCCGAGATTCTAAATTGAGGTGACTTGCTATTAGATGGGTAGTTGTTATTTGATCTTAACTTCTGTAGATCTGTTTTTTGCTCATAGTGAATAAACCCTTCCGATACTTGACCTAAAATCAAATTCAGAGGACAAAATAGAACAAAGGTGATATAGAAAAAGCTTCTGGCGTTCATGTTTTTATGATTAGCTTATTAAATTTAGACTATTTCATGATGGACTCAAATCTGCAGTTGCAATTTATGATACTTTTAACCAAGTGAATAAATATAATAAACACATTTACTGTTATGGTGGTTACCTGACTTATATAATAATAAGAAAACTGTAAATGTGACACAATGCTTGGCAGATTTCCGTTTATTGTAAAGTTTAGTGTAAACAAAAAATGATACGGGATTATAATGACAGGAAATCAATCCGAAATAAGTTATTTGATTTTTAATTCCCTTCAATATCTAATAAGTACTTTTGACTTCGTATGGCAAAACAGAAAAAAATAGAGATTGTAAATAAAAAAGCCAAATTCGAATATAATTTTGTCCAAGAATTTGAAGCAGGGATCATACTTGCTGGAACAGAGGTCAAGTCCATAAAAGAAGGAAATGCGAATCTCTCAGATGCTTATTGCATGTTTGTAGATGGAGAACTGTTTTTGAGAAGTATGTATGTTGGTGAATATAAGTTTGGAAATATCCATAATCACGAGACACGAAGAGAAAGAAAGCTTCTATTGAAAAAGCCTGAACTAAGAAAACTAGAAAGAAAATTCACTGAAAAGGGTTTGGCTATCGTTCCATACAAATTATACATTTCTGACAGAGGTTTTGTTAAGATTCAAATCGCTCTAGGGCAAGGAAAGAAGTCCTTTGATAAGAGGCAATCTATTAAAGAGAAGGATTTAACTAGAGACATGCAGAGAGCTGACAAGTTTATTTAGAATATAAAAGGAAATCCACAGACATAATAGTCGATTCTTTTTCACATTTCAAGATGTCTTGACACCTTGTGGATTTATGCCTTCAATCGGGTGGGTAATAATATGTGTTTCTATATTATAAGACATATCCTAGCGATTATATTGTAAAGATCGAATGTATATAACTAAAGAAATATAATCCCATTCAATTTCATACTACAAGGTGGCATGACGCATTGGCTTCTAAAATCTTTCTAAAATTTGATAGATATGGATATTCAATCAGAAGTAGAGCAAAAACGCTGATGGCGTGGAGACCTTACAGTCCAGTACATAGTGCTAAGTGCGAGAATAGTAAGAGAGCAATTCGGCGCCATTTTTGACGAAAAACCGTGACAAAATAAAAATGTATTAACATTGTTTCAGCCACAAAAACATACATTAGTGGTAAGAATAAAATGTTTATTGACTGTAACATTATGATTTTAAAGAATATGTATTGTTAGTGAATATTCTTCAATAGATAAAGATGATCATACAAAGAAGAATAGGAGCATAAAAAAAGCCACCTTAAATAAGGTAGCTTTTTCTTAATTTATAGTATAGAAAAATCTTACTCGATCTTTCCACCTTTATGCTCATCTTGCCATTTCTCCAACTCTTCCCATTTTCCTTCTGCAGCCATACCCGCTTGCAAAGGCCATGAAGTTGGGTCATGCATTCTATATCTACTTCCTGCATCATCTAGGATCTGCTTCAATTTTTCAACTTCAGCTTTTGCTAGATCTTCGAAAGTATTTAGACCTCCTGTATGTAGCAGTTCTCCGATCTTAGGTCCAATTCCCTCAATCTTCTTGTAATCATCGACTGCACCTTCGGCCTTTGGAGTTTCTGATTTAGTCTCTTTCTTAGTTTCTTCCTTTACTTCTTCATTATCTGGAGCTACTGCAACTGCCGCCTCTTCTTTTTTCTCTTCCTCTTTTACTTCTTCAGTAGCTGGTGTATCCTCTTTCTTTACTTCTTCAGCCTTTACTTCTTCTTTCTTTTCTTCAGCAGCTGGAACCTCTTCTACCTTCGCTTCTTCCTTTGCAGGTTCTGCCTTTGGTTCCTCCTTCGCAGGAGTAGCGGCAGCAGCGGCTGCAGATTCTTCACTTGCTAGTTGTTGCTTCAATTGAGAAAATACTTCTAATTCACCCAACGTGGTTTTCTCCATGTTTGAGTTTTGTTTAGAGACTCTCTTCGTGGTTTCTTTTCTTTCTTGGTTCGCTTCTTTTTTCACTTCATCTTCAGCATCTTTTCTGATATCTTGAAGATATCTTAAGTGAGAAACGATAATTCTTTTATCATCACGATTGAATTCGATCACCTTGACAGTCAACATTTCTTCTTTTTCTGCCAACGTTCCATCTTCCTTGCGGATATGCTTTGTTGGTGCAAAAGCTTCAAGACCGTATGGTAATGATACTACAGCGCCTCTGTCATCTTTCTTAATAATGGTCGCATCGTGATAAGATCCAACTGGGAATACTTTTTCGAATGTATCCCAAGGATTTTCTTCTAATTGCTTATGACCTAAAGAAAGTTTTCTGCTATCAACGTCAATTTCAAGAATTTGAACATTGATTTTCTCACCTACTTTTGTGAATTCAGATGGATGACTAAATCTCTTAGTCCAAGATAAATCTGAGATATGAACCATTCCACCAATGCCTGATTCTAATTCCACAAATACTCCATAAGGCGTTAAGTTTTTCACTTCACCACTATGATTAGATGCGACTGGGTATTTTTCTAGGATATCTTCCCAAGGATCTTTAGTTAATTGCTTAACACTTAAAGACATTTTTCTTTCATCTCGATCTATCGTTACAACTTTAGCCTCGAATTCTTGATTCAAAAAGAAATATTCTCTAGCATTCACAGGTTGAGAACTCCAAGAAACTTCTGAAACGTGAATCAATCCTTCTACACCCGGTGTAATTTCTAAGAATCCACCATAGTCCTCAATGTTTACCACTTTACCTTTTACTATTGTACCGATATTGATATCAGCCGCTAAAACATCCCACGGATGAGGTTGTAATTGCTTAAGACCTAAAGAAATTCTTTTCTTATCTTCATCAAAATCTAAAACAACAACGTTCAATTTCTGATTCAACTCTAATATCTCATCTGGATGATTGATTCTTCCCCAAGATATATCAGTGATATATAGAAGACCATCTACACCTCCTAAGTCCATAAATGCACCGAAGTCTGTAATATTCTTCACAATACCTTCCAACACTTGACCTTTCTCTAATCCACCGATGATGGCGTCTCTTTGTTCTGCTAAATCACTTTCAATAAGAGCTTTGTGAGATACAACCGCATTCTTAATTGCTTCGTTGATCTTCACTACTTTGTATTCCATTACTTTTCCTACATAAGCATCGTAGTCAGTAATTGGCTTAATGTCAATTTGCGAACCTGGTAAGAAAGTTTCTAAGCCTCCACAGTCCACAATAAGACCACCCTTAGTTTTGGAAATAACTTGACCTTTGATGATCGTTCCGTTGTCATAAGAGTCAACGAGCATTTCCCAAGCTTTCAGTAATTTCGCTTTTCTTCTTGATAGTACTAGGTGACCATTTTCATCCTCTCTACTTTCGACATAGACATCTACTAAATCTCCAATCTGAAGTTCGTTGTCCATTCCTCTAAATTCAGAAAGTGCTAATAGACCATCTGATTTATACCCTACATCAAGGATTACATCACCACCATTTATGGCGGTAACTTTTCCTTTTATAATCTCAAACTCAGTTAAAGTTCCTAGAGTTTGGTCGTAGTCCTTTAGAAATTTTTCTTGTTCAGACTCCGTATAGGTTAAGGTGTTTCTATTAGAAATGCTCCAATCAAAATCATCATGTGGAGTATTTTTGTTGCCATCGTCAAAATTAGGTCTTTCTTTTTTGTTTTCTTCAGCCTCTTCGGCTTTAGCAATTTTGACATCTACAGATTCTTCAACTTTTGTTTCAGTTGTAGCTTCTACAGTTTCCTTTGTTTTTTCTACTTGTTTTGATGCTTCTTCAGCTGGTTGCTGATCATCTTTTACAAGATCCTTTTCGTCGGACATAAAGAATCAGGTTTGTATTCTGGAAATATCCAGAAGGGTTAATAAATAATTTTAGCCCACAAAGGTACTATTATTTAATTTATTAATCACTAACATAATGCATTGATTTACAATCAACTAAGCACTTGAAATGACGATAAAATCCAAGTATAAATTTGGAGTTTCATTAGTACTGGAAAATTTTCTATTATTGTTATGGAATATGCTAAAACTATCGAGATGACAGACAGACCGTGGCTTAAAAATTATCCAGAAGGGGTGCCGGCTAATATTGACCTCAATGAATTTGATACCGTAAATTCTTTCTTATCAGATTCTGTTCAGAAATTCAGCAAATTAGCCGCATTTCAGAATTTTGGAAAATCGATTACTTACAAAAAACTAGATCAACTTTCAGATCAATTTGCTGGTTTTCTTCAGTCTTCGGGTCTAAAGCCAGGGGACAAATTGGCTCTGATGATGCCCAATCTACTACAATATCCGATTGCTCTTTTTGGTGCCCTCAAAGCCGGTATCATTGTTGTCAACACAAATCCTCTCTATACACCGAGAGAAATGCAACACCAATTTTTAGATGCTGAAGTGTCTGCGGTCTTAATTGCAGAAAACTTTGCCTACAACCTTGAGAAAATAGCAGACAAAGTCAATTTAAAGCTAATTATCACTACCTCTGTCGGAGAGCTTTTAGGATTCGTAAAGGGAAAAATGATCAATGGAGTCATCAAATATATAAAGCGAGGTGTCCCCAGGTATAATTTACCGAATGCCATTAAATTTTCAGAAGCTTTGAAAACTGGCAGGAAGGCAAAATTAACCCTTCATGAAGGTCAAGCAGATGATGTAATTATGCTCCAATATACTGGTGGAACTACTGGAGTTTCTAAAGGAGCGATGTTAACTAATAAGAACTTGATCGTCAATATGCTGATGATGAAAGCATGGATGAAGAAGGATTTGATAGAAGGAAAAGAAGTGACTTTATCTCCATTGCCAATGTATCACATTTTTGCATTTTCTGTCAATTGTCTCGCTATGATGTCCTTTGGTGCTGAGACAGTTTTAGTAACTAACCCTAGAGATTTGAATTCTGTAATCAAGGAATTCAAGCGAAATAATATTACCTTAATGTCTGGAGTAAATACCTTATTTAATGCACTTAATGGCCAAAAAGCTTTCCAGGATTTAGATTTCTCTAATTTGAAAATTGTTGTTGCCGGTGGAATGGCATTACAACAATCCGTTGCTCAAGAATGGGAAGGAATTACCGGTGTAAAAGTAGCAGAAGGTTATGGTATGACGGAAGCTTCCCCAGTAGTCACCATAAATCCTTTAAATGGAAACGCTAGGACAGGATATATAGGAATGCCAGTGCCATCCACAGATGTCAGAATTGTAAATGATGATGGAGAAGTATTAGGTTTTGATGAAGTTGGAGAAATCCAAGTAAAGGGCCCTCAAGTAATGAAAGGTTATTACAAGCGTCCTGACGAAACTGCTAATACCATCATCTCTGATGGATGGCTTTGTACCGGAGATATGGCATTTATAAATAATGACGGTTATCTTAAGATTGTTGATCGGAAGAAGGATATGATCCTAGTTTCTGGATTTAACGTATTTCCGAATGAGATCGAGGAAACTGTCGCGTTACATCCTAAGGTAATGGAAGTAGCAGCCGTAGGTGTTCCGGATGAGAAGTCAGGAGAAATTGTGAAAATATTTGTAGTCAAAAAAGATAAATCTTTGAATAAAGAAGAACTAATTGCACATTGCCGAGAAAATCTTACTGGTTATAAAGTTCCTAAACAAGTTGAGTTTAAAGATGAATTACCAAAGTCGAATGTTGGTAAAATCTTAAGAAGAAAATTACGAGATTCATGATTGTTGAAATGTCAAAATTTCAATATGAAGTATTGCAAAGTGGAATATGGAAATCAGTTGAAGGAAATTTTCAATGTATTGAAAATGGAGTGGATAGATGGCAAATCAAACCCGACACTAGCCAAGTTACGAACTCTTTATTAAAAATAAAAATACCCATATCTAAACCTGCTCAATTAATTTATTGCAATGGGTATCAGTCATGGTCTGAATCCAATTGGTTTCGACCTACAGACTGTATAAATCAACTTAGTATTTTGGCCTCTCCAATCTGGAGGTATTTTAGGATGGATCAATATGGGGATCATGAAATAAGAGAAACATACCATAGTAACGCACCCTTGTACAGTTTTGATTATATCCTCCTAAAATTAGAGAATAAATATATGCTCCTTGGTTCTAGGAAGCAAAAAATGATTCTTGAATATGAGGTTCGTTCGGGGATGGTTCATGTCATAACACCTCTACATCCGAAAGTAGATTTATTTGTTAAGGAAGGTGATCAAGTTGACTTGATAAATAGATTTGCTAAATCAAAGGAATTACTAACATTCAGAACCAAAACAGGTTGGACAAGTTGGTATCATTACTATACAGACATTACACCAGACATCTTAGAAAATCAAGTTGATTATTTTCGTGAAAAAGAAGTGCCTATTGACTATTTTCAGATTGACGATGGATGGCAAGAGAGCATAGGTGAGTGGACCCCAAACTCAAAATTTGAGGGCAGTATGGATTCTTTATCAAAACACATTAGTACATCGGGTTTTAATCCCGGCTTGTGGTTAGCTCCATTCATCATAGATCAAATAACAAAATCTAAAGTGCCCAACAATTGGGTGCGGAAAGACGACAAGGGCAAGGATGTTATTGCAGGAAGATCTTTATACTGGGGTGGTTTATTTTATTCACTTGAGTGGAAGAATAAAGAAGTTAGAGAGCATATTCAAAAGAGTCTAGAAAAGCCCATTCAGAAATGGAGATATAAGTTATTGAAATTAGATTTTTTATATGCAGCGACTTTAGGATTAAGAGCAGATGAGGTAAAGGATAGTATCGAAGAGGTGAATCGGATAATTAGTGAATACTGCGAAGGGGCCGAAGTCCTGGCATGTGGCGCAATCAATGACCTGAATCAAGATTATACTTACTTAAGAGTGGGGGCAGATGTATCTCATTATTGGGAAGATAAGTTGCTGGCTGGATTTGTGAAATATAGAGAAAGAGTATCAACGATTGCATCCCTCAGAAATACAATAAACCGATCTAGTTGGACAAGTTTTGGCATCGGTGTTGATCCCGATGTGTTTATTCTAAAGCAGAAAAAATTAAAACTTGCGGACCATCAAATTCAAGCTCTATTCTTGATTAATACAGTGCTTGGTAATCTATGTTTTACTTCTGATGACCTTTCTGAATACGGGCATGCTGAAAAACAAATCTATTATTCTCAGTTTCCTTCCATATCAAGATCTATCAACTTTCACGAGGTTTTAGAAGTAGATTTGGGGTACATTCAGATTTCAACGGAAAATTCAGAATTTTTACTCGTTTACAATCTGACAAAAACAATGAAGGAAATTCGTCTGCCAAATGGAGCGTGGATTTTCTCTACAGATTTTCTCGAAGAATCACATCGTTTATTAGGGCAAAGTGTACAAGTTTTGAAAAAATATAATCCATCCGATCCTATTTTATATAGCTCAGGACATATCTTTCCTGGAGAAGACATCTTAGAGCACACGTTAGAAAATGGACAATTAGAGGTTGTCAAAAAGTCCCTAAGTAAAACATCATCCGAAGTGATTATTGCGGTTGACGATCCTAATTTTGAAATTCAATTTAAAGAAGAGTCTATTGTTCCATTCCAAATTGGTAAATTACATGCAATCCGAATTAACGTTAAACGGGAGTATTAATCGCGAAATATAATATGCCAGTAACACCTCTTTCTTTTAAGCAACAATGGTTGTATGCGATTGGTCAATTGGGTTGGTCTACCTTGATCAATGTGATTAACCTTTGGTTAGTGTATTTCTATATTCCATCGTCTGATTCAGGAATCCCAGTGTACATTTCTCAAACTACATTCTTGGTGGTTCTCAATGTCTTGGCATTACTTGCTGCTTTTGGAAGAATATTTGATGCATTCACTGACCCTATAATTGCCTATAAAAGCGACAACTATTCTCATCAAAAAGGACGACGATTACCATATATGAAATGGGGCATTATTCCTGCATCTCTTGCTTGTCTCCTCATGTTTGTGCCGTTGTCTAGTGGAGAAGCGACTATTAATATTATATGGCTCTTCTTATTACAATTGGTTTTCTATGTCTGCCTTACCATATACGTTACTCCATTCAACGCATTGATCGCTGAGTTTGGTCACAATGCTAAGGGACGTTTGGATTTGTCTACTTATATTTCCATCACATATGCCTTGGGAATTATCATTGCTTCACAAGTTTCTACACTTGCGAATGCTCTCCAGTCCTTTGGCTTATCAGGGGATAAAGTGGTCGCATTACAGATGGCTTTAGCGGTAGTCGTAATTATTTCGATCATATGCATGTATGTGCCTATATGGTTTCTAGACGAAAAAAAACATAGCATTGGGCAAGCATCAAAATTAGATCTAAGGACCTCTTTACTTTCAACCTTTAGGAACAAGCACTTCAGATATTATGTAATTGCTGACTTTAGCTATTTTCTTGGCTTGACCATTGTCATGACAGGATTATTGTATTATATAACTGTACTGTTAGAATTAGAAGAATCAATGATGGGTATGTTGCTTCCATTTATGGTTTTGATTTCATTCTTCATTTATCCAATGGTAAATTTCTTGGCAAAAAAGACAGGTAAGAAAATATGGATCTCTTTCGGATTTTTTATGATGTTTGTCAATTTTGTAACCGTTTACTTTTTAGGAAATCTGCCATTCACAAATATCCAACAAGCATGGTTACTTATCGTGATGATGTCGATTCCGATAGCTTTTCTTGGCGTTCTTCCGAATGCTGTACTAGGAGATATAGCAACCTATAATTCTATAAAAACGGGCAATAATCAGGAAGGGATGTTTTTTGCTGCTAGAACACTAATGCAAAAATTTGGTCAGACATTCGGTGTTTTTATTTTTGCTGTGCTCACTACTTTTGGTAAAGATATAGGAGATGATTTTGGAATAAGATTAAGTGGATTAGTCGGTGCAACTTTTTGTATATTTGCAGCTATCTATTTTTTGAAATATAACGAAAAGGAAGTTACTTCTATCGCTACTTGAAACAATCGCCATGTCAAATTTACCACCAAATTTTTTATTAGGAACAGCCACTGCTGCTTTGCAAATTGAAGGAGGAGATACAAATAATAATTGGTACCGTTGGTCTGAGTTAGGCAAGATCGAAAATGGAGAACATTGCATTACAGCGTGTGACCACTGGAACCGGATTGAAGAAGATGTACAGCTCATGGCAGATTTAAGAGTAGATACCTATCGGTTAGGTTTAGAGTGGTCTAGAATCCAACCAGAAAAAGATCGATTTGATGAAGCCGCAATAAAAAAGTATAAGTATGAGATAGATTTACTCCTTGAGCATAACATAAAACCGTTAGTTACACTTTGGCATTTTTCACATCCATTATGGTTTGAAGATATGGGAGGGTGGACGAACCCAGATTCAATTTCATTTTATTTAGAGTATACAAAATTTGTCATCGAGCATCTTGGAGATGTGGTAAGCGATTGGATTACTTTCAATGAGCCCAATGTATATTTGACTTTTGGTTATTTTGATGGCAGATGGCCTCCTGGGGAGAAAGGAAATGTAAAGAGTTATTTAAAAGCGGCATCTCATTTTATAGAAGCACATAAAAAAGCTTATAGGGTCATACATACTGCAAGATCCCAAAAAGGACATAAGGATACCTTAGTTGGAGCCGCCCATCATCTACGGATCTTTGATTTATACAATGACAGTCCTTTGTCTAAGTTTGCTCGTAGCTTAATGGATCGACTTTTTCATAGAATATTCCTAGAAGGTATGACGATAGGGAAATCCATATTTCCTATTCATTCGATCAGTAAGGACTCATTAGAACCATGTAGTGATTTCTTGGGTATAAACTACTATACACGGGATTTTATCAAAGGAGCGTTTAAACCATCAGAACTATTTGGGGAAGTCCTTTTAAATGAAGGCTGTGAGGTAAATGATCTAAATTGGGAAATCTATCCAGAGGGAATAAAAAGAATTTGTAAGAAAATGCATTCATTGTATAATCTTCCCATTTTTATCACGGAGAATGGAACTTGTGATGCGAAAGATTCTTTCAGAGAAAAATATATCAAAACACACTTGGAGAAAACTTTAGAAGCGGTGGATGATGGGGTAGATGTACAGCGATTTTATTATTGGACTTTAATGGATAATTTTGAATGGACAGAGGGATATGCGCCTAGATTTGGACTGTATGAAGTGGACTTTGAAACACAAAAAAGAACCTTAAGAAAAAGCGGAGAGTATTTTAAAAAGGTCTGTGAATCACGTCAGGTATAAGCAAAAAAAAAGCTACCCATTTACTGGGTAGCTTAATTCTTTTTTTGGTCTTAATAATTAAAAATCCTTCGTTACCTTAGTCACGATGAATTCCTTTTCCCCAGACAACATCATTTTAATAAAGTATGTTCCTTTTGGATAAGTGGATACACCAATATGCATGTTATCCGCTCCAATAGGCACCTTAAAAATAATGTTTCCGTCGACGTCTAGAAATTCAATAAATTGAATTTCTTTCTGGGTCTCAATATCAATCTGATTGTGTTTCTTATTGAATTCCATTGAAGATACCAAAGCCTTTAACCTCGTATCTGTAGATGCAAATTCAAAAGTAATACCACCTTCATCACCATCATGACTAAGATCAGAAGAATACGCCATAAATGAAGGAATCATAAGTAGAACTAAGGGTAAGAAGAAAATAACTTTAAATACTTTGATTGTTTTCATAAATTGAAGATTTAAATATATGGTGATTAATCCTTATATAACACAAAACATGCCAAAAAAAGTAATATGAATATAAATTATTGGTAAATTTTGTTAGAGCAAAATATTATTCCACAATTTCACTTATATTACTCCAATCTATTTTGCCTTCCCCATTATCATTTTTGGGTAAAACCTTAAGCCTAGCATCCTTTTTGTTCATTTTCGTGCATATAAAAAAGGTTTAATGAAACCACTTTCATTAAACCCTTTAGTTCATTTGAAAATCAGTACCCTATGAAGGAATTATCAATTTATTTTGTCAATTATGCAAAAAAAAACAGGCGACATATAGCCGCCTGTCATTTTTTACATTTTTATTGCAGGTAATACAACCTTAGATCTTCTTGATAACTTTAGCTGTAACGTAATCGTTTTCACCTTCCAAAAGCATCTTCAAGTAATAAGTGCCTTTTTCAAATTGTGAAACTCCTACATTCAACTCATTAGATCCCACTACAGGTAAAAAGAAAACCGACTCGTCATTTTCATCTACTAATTGAATAGATAAAATAGTTTTTGACGTTACGATGTCCATCTGTTCTTTTGCTTGGTTGAAAGACATGTCCGTAACTAAACCGCTAGGACCTTCTTCCATCAACACCACAGAAACCTTCTCGTCACCGTCAGCAGTTGGGTTTGTAACATTAATTGCAAAAACATTTGAATTCATTAATACCAAAGAAAAAACAAAAATTAAATTATATATTATTTTAGTTTTCATAGCTGTTATTTTTATGTAGTTAAAAAAAGTTAACAAAAAATAACAAGGGAAAACTAAAAGGGTAAGATAAGTGTTTCAAGGTATCTTAGAAACATCTAATTGCAATAAAAATATAGTTCGAAATTAAAGCCTTTCTACGTTCGAATCAACCTTTGAGTACAGGTATCTATTGTAAGTGTAAGTAATATTGCATTTAAATCTATGTTTTTACTAATTATGAGTTTATTGTGTCTTCTAACTTTCATTTTTTTATCTTAAATCTTCTCTCATTTTGGATCATTTTTCAACTATTAATCAGCAAAAGGGGTTACCATTCGTAATTAAAATCACCTGTAGAAAGATAGATAGATTTTCAAGCCAACGAACTTATGCTAGTTAAGACATATGCTAGTGCTGTCCAAGGAGTAGAAGCACAAACAATAACCGTAGAAGTAAATGCGGGAGGAACTGTTGCCGCAGGTAAGCAACTTTATCATATGGTAGGTCTTCCAGACAAAGCAGTTAGTGAAGGTTTTCAAAGAATAGAAGCAGCCGTAAAGAATATTGGATACAAAGTACCTCGATTAAAATTGATTATTAATCTTGCCCCCGCCGATATTCGAAAAGAAGGGTCTTCTTATGATCTCCCTATTGCACTTGGAATCTTAGCTGCCACCGGTCAGATAGATGCCGATAGAATGGCTCAATTTGCAATGATGGGAGAACTAAGCTTAGACGGGAGCTTACGACCTATAAAGGGGGTCCTGCCAATTGCCATCCAAGCCAGAAAGGAAAAATTTAAGGGATTATTAGTGCCTATTGAAAATGTCAAAGAAGCTGCCATTGTAGATGATTTGAATGTATACGGCATTGCTAATTTAATGGATGCAATAGATGTTATCCAAAATCCCGATAAAGCTGAACCCATTATATACGATACGCGGGAAGCGTTTAATAATTCTAAAAATCATTACTCCCTAGATTTTTCAGATGTCAAAGGGCAAGAAAATATAAAACGTGCTCTAGAATTAACGGCTGCCGGTGGACATAATGCAATTTTGATTGGACCTCCTGGGGCTGGTAAGACGATGTTGGCTAGAAGATTACCTACTATTTTGCCTCCACTCAGCCTCTATGAAGCATTAGACACCACAAAAATCCATTCTGTAGCAGGAATATTAGGGGGTGATACTTCCTTGGTAACTGCACGCCCATTCCGTTCTCCGCATCATACCATTAGTGATGTAGCCCTTGTTGGAGGAGGCTCAAATCCTAATCCTGGAGAAATTTCTTTGGCTCACAATGGAGTGTTATTTTTGGATGAATTACCTGAATTTAAGAGAACTGTTTTAGAAGTCTTAAGACAGCCGATGGAAGAGCGGAAAGTGACAATTTCACGAGCTAGAATTTCAGTAGATTATCCAGCAAGTTTTATGCTTATTGCCTCCATGAATCCCTGTCCTTGTGGATTTTATAACCATCCAGACAAAGATTGTGTTTGTGGACCTGGCATCGTCAAAAAATACTTAAATAAAATTTCTGGTCCACTCCTAGATCGGATAGATCTCCATGTAGAAGTAACTCCGGTATCCTATGATGAGTTGTCTGGAAATCAATACAATGGCGAAAAAAGCGCCTTAATTGCTCATCGAGTTGTCAAAGCTAGAGAAATACAACTCGAAAGATTTAAAGAATATTCTGACATTTATAGCAATGCGCAAATGCCAAGTCGAATGGTAAGAGAAATTTGTGGCATTTCCAAAGCGGGTCAAACTTTACTAAAAACAGCAATGGAGAAATTACAACTTTCGGCCCGAGCCTATGATAGAATTTTAAAAGTAGCCCGTACAGCGGCAGACTTATCAGGAAGTTCGGATGTTTTGATCGAGCACCTTGCAGAAGCCATTCAATATAGAAGTCTTGATCGAGAAGGTTGGGCGGGTTAACCCTTAATGCTTTTCTAATCCATAAAAAGGAATAAATTTTAATTTATTTTTCCTAATTTTACAACAAAACTTATCAATTAGTCTCTCCAAGTTAAATAAGTAGGATAATTTATTAAATAGCTATACCCCTATGCTTCGAAATTCTCTTATTAAATGCCTTATTTTTTCTATAGGTTTCATTCTATTGTATGTCCATTGTATGACAGCACAAGAAGTGACTTACATTTCTTTTGACCAGGCAAGCTTTAAAGAACACATTCATCAAGTACATAATAATCCTCAATTTCAGATCAAGGTACAAATAGGAACTGAACCATTGAATCTATTGGTAGAAGATGATCCTACAATTTCTGCAAATTTTGATGGTTTCAATAATTATAGAATTATTTCTAAAAATGGATTGCCTTGCATTGGAAGGGTACTCGTAACCCCTGAAAATACTTTCATTGTATATGATTCGAAACAAGGTCTTGTAAGTTTTCGCCCAGATAAAAATTCGAATAAATACATTTTAGAGTCAGGAGTCAAGTTGGATGATAAGTTAGCACACGGTCTACTTTGCTCTACCAAATGTGAATCCAGAAATAATGCATTCGCACTAGCAGCACAGACGAACGGAGATATCTTGCGTGAATACAGAATTGCATTAGTTTGCACAGGCGAGTACTACCAACAAAATGGAAATAACGACAATGAAGTAAGGCAATGGATTATAAATACATTGAATGGTCTAAACACTATTTTTGAAAAAGATGTAGCGGTAAATTTTATTATAGATGATCGACTAAGAATGTATAACAATCCTCAAACAGATCCTTTCATTCCTACCAACATTGATGATCGTATAGATCAAGCAGGGAGAGTTATTCAGGATAATTTTGATGAAAACACTTTTGATTTAGGCCATGTTCTTCATGCAAACTCAGAAAATGGACCATGGAACCCAGGAGGAATAGCACCAATTGGAATCGCTTGTGAGAATTCTCAAGTGAGTGGAGGCATCAATAAAGCCCGAGCTTGGACCGGTGGATTTTTTCCTCAAGCAAATTCATTTCTTCAATTATTTGCTCATGAAGTTGGACACCAATTAGGTTGTCATCACACATTAAATGGAACAGGCTTTTCTTGTGCAACGAATAATGATCCATCCCATTCTTATGAGATTGGAAGTGGAAGCACCATTATGGGTTACCAAGGATTGTGCACAGATGATCAAAATCTGCCAGCCTCTGGAGAATCAGACAACTATTTTCATGTTGACAATCTTTATTCGATGCTAAGTTTTATGGAAAACAATGCATCGTGCAGTATTTCCACTCAAACAGGAAACCAAATCCCACAAATAAATTCTTCTCCTTGTTTTCAAAATGGAATCCGAATTCCTAAATCAACCCCTTTTTGGTTGGACGAAAGTGCTTCTGATCCTGATCCAGATTTATTGACATATTGTTGGGAGCAATATGATGAAGATGGAGCTGGCGAAAGTACCCAAGGCTTTATTGGCGCTCAAGCGGCGAATAGTACTATAGCACCGATATTTCGAAGCTTTCCTCCAAATCCCTCAGGCCAACGATTTTTCCCAAATATTCAAAGTCTTGTAGATGGTGTCCAAGACCCTTTTGATGTGCTTTCTAATGTAGCAAGGAGCATTAGTATGCGCTTGACGGTCCGAGATAATCATTCTGGAGGTGGGGCCATAGCTATAGAATCTTTAGAAATAACAGTGGATAATTCTGGACCTCTCCTAGTTACCTCACCGAATGGAGGAAGTTACAATCCTGGTGACTCAGTAAGGGCTTCTTGGAATACGAATGGATCTAACGCTTTGTGTGAAAGTGTCAATTTGGATTTATCTTTCGACGGAGGATATAGTTTTCCAGTGAATGTCGGACAAAATATATCTTACACTTCGGGTACTCATAATTTCGATATTCCTTCTAATATTCAAGGTGGAAATAATGTGAAATTAAGAGTATCTTGTAGAGACGAATCTTGTTTTTCTTTTTACGCAATATCTAATACATTTTCTATTTCATCCAATTGTATGGGTGATAATATAGTTTTATGTAATGATATACCATTGACTACAGAACAAGGCAGCAATGAACTTTTATTAGATATCGAATCACTTATTGCAAAGCAAATTAGTTCTGTAAGTATGACGGTCGATGGGAACGATCCACAAGAGCAATTTGTAAGGATAGACTTAGATGGAGAATGCGAAGAAGTTACCTTTCCTAATGGAGCGCCAGTAAGAACTTTTCAGGAATATTTTTATTTCCAAGTAGATCAATCAGGCCCGTATTCCTTGTCAAAGGCATCTGCACAGTTTCAATTGTTTACTATTTTTGATGCTAATGACTTTAATCCTGATAACCCTTGTCCCAACTTTCTAAGCTCTAATGGATATGAATCCATGCAAGACCCTGGGACTACTACAACAAATGCTTTCAATACTTTAGAAGTTGATTTGGAGTCATGTAAGTCATACATTCTAATGGCGACTTACTTCAGTAACCCGATAGAGATAACCATTGAGTTTAATGGCCCAGGAAACTTATTGGAAGAACAAGCTCAATTGGAAAATACTAAAATCACTTTTGGGGCTGTAAACAGAAGTACACAAATATTGCAAGGCGCTTCTGAAAATGCGGATTTTAGGTCTCTGGAGAGCGGTGTATATGACGTATTTGCTTTGCAAGTAAGTTTATCAGTAAATGTGTCCAATTGGATAGGTGCAAATTATCAGCAATTGACTACTCAGCAATGTATTATTAGCTCTACAAATAGTAAAATGGTTACCATTGAAGGGGGCACTGATTTAGATAATGATGGATTTGATAATGATGTTGATTGTAATGACAGCAATGCTTCAATCAATCCAGGGGCTATAGAAATTCCAAATAACAATGTGGATGAGAATTGTGATGGAGTTGCCTTTCAGATTGATGAAGATGGGGATGGATACAATTCAGATGTCGATTGTGATGATAACAATGCTTTAATAAATCCTAGTGCTACAGAAGTATCCAATAATTTAATAGATGAAGATTGTGATGGAGTTGCCTTTCAGATTGATGAAGATGGGGATGGATACAATTCAGATGTCGATTGTGATGATAACAATGCTTCAATAA
>Ga0114956_1000738_pt1 | contig 24695 bp, 19 predicted proteins | sample MaitaG_FD_87304 | JGI IMG/M metagenome (GOLD analysis project Ga0114956, IMG submission 87304) | Marine algal microbial communities from Maine, USA - Maine_Asex2 metaG | ecosystem: Host-associated > Algae > Red algae > Unclassified | place: Maine, USA | collected 2015-01-05
TACAAATACTGCATTGTCAAAAAGCTTGACTTATTTGAAAGATCCGATATCATTTATTGATATTCCTCTTGAAAAAGATAATTCAGTTCTATCAGTTGCGAAGCTAAATTATAGCTCTTATCATCTTTATTCATGCTTTTTGGTTACCGAGATTTTGAGAGAAATTGACCAGCAAGACGGCAAACACAAAATTGGTATAATCACACCGTATAAAGCTCAGGCTGTAATAATAAATAAATTAATTGCTAGTAGTGATTTATCTGATAATATTGATTACTTGTGTGACACGGTTCATGGCTTTCAAGGAGATGAAAGAGATACTATTGTATTCATTGTAAATCCCAATAACTATAGATATACCGGTCATCCAAAAGCACTCATTGCAAAAGACTATATATATAATGTTGCAATTAGTAGAGCTCGAGATAGATTACTTATTTTGAGTCCAATTAAAGACTATTCAAATCCTAAAATTGAAAATCTACAACGGATAGATAAAATTTTTAGCGGTAGAAAGGAAATTATAGAATCATCTTTGATAGAACAATCGCTCTTTGGAAAAAAGAACTTTATAGTCAATAATAGCTATGTAACAGGACACGACTCAGTCAATGTTTATGGTATTGTAGATATTGGCTATTTTATAAAGAAGAATTCGAATTCGGTCGATGTTCAAATACAGAAAGGAAAGAGTGTTTATGACAGCGAAATAGGTAATAAAGACAATTTGTGAATGAAATACTTGAATAAATAAACTTTTAGGTTTACTTTTATGTTAATAAAGCAATTACATACCATAGTTAATGATGCTCTATATGCTATTGAGTGGGACGGTGAAGGATTAGATTGTATGGAATTATTTAATGATCGAATGACAGATGCCGAATTTTTAAAGACCTACTTCACACAAAATGAAAACAAGTTAAAGTACTACCAACAAACTAAAATTATTAGAGAGGCAGTCATAGAAACTACTGAAGAAATTGATTTCATAAATGAAGAATTAACTAGACTTGCCAAAAGTGGAAAGCAATATAGAAGTGGAGAGCATCTTTCAACTTTATTTGTACCCTTAGATAATAGGAAAGGAGTCATTGAATTTGGTCCAGCAAAGGCCAAAGGACATCCCCATTTCACTCCATGGATTAGATTATACGCTATAAAACTAGACACTAACGAATATGTAATTACTGGTGGTGGAATAAAGCTGGTTAAGCGAATGGAAGATGATCCTGAGCTAGCAATTGAATTGAAAAAACTAAAAGTTGCTGAATCCTATTTCAGTGATGAAGATTAAAATAAAATTAGACCATGTCTAAGAGATTTAAAGAATTAAAGAAAGCAGCTGTACCTGCGAACCCCAATAAAGGTTGGCTGAAAACTGCCAACGAAATTGTCGCAAGTAAGCCATGGCGAAAAGATGCAGTAATCATTGCCCTAAAAGTTATGGATGCTTTAGATGAGCTTGGAATAACGCAGAAACAATTGGCTGAGAAATTAAGTGTATCTCCCCAAGCTGTAAATAAGATTGTAAAGGGCAAACAAAATCTAACGATAGGTACTATCCGCAGATTAGAAGAAGCTCTAGATGTATCTTTGATTTCTTTAAAACATCATGATAAGAAACCACAATATAGAACCAAACTAATACCGTGGGTTATTCGGTATAATTCAACTTCGATGAAAGTCTTTAGTGGAAATATAAATACCCTAGAAAGGATTAATGCACGGTCTTCGAAGTCTATTGTTAGAAAATTAATTCTTAACGCATAATGGCTAAAAAAGAAGTTCCATTTAGATTAGTTGATATTAATACGGAGCAATTTGCCAGTTTTGAAGATCGATTTGATTCATCTGATCTTGATGCTAATATTGATTTTGGATTAGATTTTAAACTTGATAAGACGCAGAACCTTTTAGGTGTTTTTACTAGGTATGAATTTACCCAAGAAGAAAATGTTATACTTTTAATGGAATGTTCTTGTAGCTTTCATATCGCTGAAGAATTTTGGCAACACCAAACTGATGGAGACAATATCGTTTTTCCTTCTGATTTATTGACGCATCTATTAGTGTTAACTGTCGGTACAGCAAGAGGTATCATACATGCTAAAAAACCTAAGCAATTTCAACATTTACTGCTACCTACATTGAATGTCTCCAAGATTATTTCAGAAGATAAAGTTTTTAGTTTAACGGCACAGGATGAAGAAGAATAATTTCTATGCTTAGCATCCATCAAGCCATAGAAATTAAAGAGTCCATTCTCGCCTATTTGAAAGCTACCTTTAGCTTTCAGGATAAGGAAGTCCACAAAGCATTTTATGATTTTGTAAACCATCCCAAGAATGGATTATTTAAAGGTCCATATCTAAATATAAGTCTACCATTTGTAAAGGCAAATGAAGAAGAGCAAGCTTCCATCCCACTTGATATAAAACCTGCTTGGCTTCCCTATGACCATCAAGTCAAATCATGGCATAGATTAAGCTCTAAAGACCAAGAGCCAAAACCAACCATTGTAACAACTGGTACGGGATCAGGAAAGACAGAATCCTTTATGTTCCCAATACTGGATTACTGTTTTCGTAATCATCAAAAACAAGGTATAAAGGTCATTATACTCTACCCTATGAATGCATTGGCTACAGATCAAGCCAAAAGATTTGCTCAAGCAATTTATGATGACGATAGAACCAAAGGAAAAATAACAGCAGGTCTTTTTATAGGGGAAGGTAAAGGGGGTAAGAATTTCCCTAAGACAATGGGAGCAGAAAACATTATAGAAAACCGTGAATCCATTCTTCAGTCTCCCCCCGATATATTATTAACCAATTTTAAAATGCTCGACTATGGTTTACTAAAGAGTAATTACAATGACCTATGGCTTGGAAACTATAAGGACTCCAGTTTGCTTAAATATTTAGTTCTGGATGAGCTTCATACTTATGATGGAGCTCAAGGAACTGATGTTGCTAACTTAATAAGAAGACTTAAACTAAAGTTGGATATTCCAATTGGACAATTGTGTCCAGTAGGCACATCAGCCACAATTGGTTCAGGCGAGGATGCACCTTCTTTATTAGCAGACTATGCAAGTAAGATTTTTGGTGAAGAAGTATTCCCCGAATGTATCATTACTGAAAATAGATTGACAGTTGATGATTTTTTCAAGAATATCGAAGCATTAGAGCCTTTTACTCCAAGAGTTAAGGTGCTCAAAAATGTAAAACCAATTCCAGGTGAGGGATATGACAATTATATTAATAGACAATTATCTTTTTGGCAACTTGATAAGGAAACGCTATCTCAAGAATTACTAAAACTTCAGATAGTTAAAGACCTTATTGATGTCATATCAAAAGAGAAAGGAAATCATATTTTATCAAGAATAATCAAACATTTATCAAGTCAAAATCAAAAATTTAAAGAGATTCCTCAATGGGATCAAGAGTATAGTTTTAATCCTAAGGAAGCAATTGTTCTATCCATAGTTTCATTAATTTCTGATGCCAAAATTCAAGATGAGGCAACTGGTCGTGAATCTCCGTTTTTATATCTAAGGACACAACTATGGGTTAGAGAATTAAGTGGTGTTCTGAGAACGATGAGTGAAGCTCCTGCATTTACTTGGAAGTCTGATATTGATCAAACTAAAGAAGCCTTAGGTTTACCACCATGGTTTTGTAGAGAATGTGGTGCTAGTGGATGGTTAGGGGTTAAGCATGATAACAAAGACCGATTTGAAAAAGACATTAATGATGTCTATCAAAAGTTCTTCAATAATCATAAACACATTTTCTTTGCCAATAGAACGTCATGGCATTCTCAATTAAACGCCATAGAGAATGGATATGAAACTGAGCAAGACAACTTTATTAATAAATTTGTTTACGGTAGAAATCTAGAATTCTTTGAAGAATCTGACGAAGGTAGAGTTGATGTCACAGCTTTTAGAAAACTCAATGATAACGGGTATAATGAGCATACATGCCCAGAATGCAATACTCGAAATACTGTTGCTATAATAGGTACTCGAATTGCTACACTAAGTAGCGTATCTGTTAGTCAAGTTATGGCATCTGACTTAGACAAACAAACAGAACAAAAGCGTAAGGTGCTAGCATTCACCAACTCAGTACAAGATGCGGCACATCAAGCAGGTTTTGTAGAAGCTAGAAACTATCGATTTACATTCAGGTCGTCTTTGCAAAAAGTTATTAATCTACAGCTTGATAAAATATCATTAGAAGATTTAAGTCTTAAGTTTATTGATTATTGGAAAGAAAATGCTCATGATTCTGCTCAAGCTCTAGATGCTTATTATTATAGATTCTACCCTACTGATTATTTAGGAAAATCGTCTCCGCAAGATTATCAGGATAAAAAAAGATATGATCATCATTTTGTTAAAGAATTTGACTTAAGAGTTAAGTGGGAAGTATTTAGTGAATTTGGATATAATGCATTAATTGGTCGAACTTTAGAGAAGACACAATCGTCAGGAGTACATTTTCTAGAATCTACCTTAGATAGCTTGTGGGACAAAATGGAATTATGGCTACATAGTAACGACAATAGCAATAGCATCACCAAAGAAAAGTTCTTTTCCTTTAGTAGCCTTGTATTACACCGAATGCGTACAAGGGGTGCCTTATCACATGAATATCTTGATAAGTATAGAGATAATTTACATCAAAATAGAAGCAGCAGTCAATGGCATTTAAATTGGAACAAAGATTCCAGGCATTTTCTTAATAAGAAATTTGGATATAAATCTAGGTTGCCTAAAATGATTACTCACATACCAGATAATCGTGGTGTTGTGGATTCGACCTTTACTACAAATCGAAATTGGTATCATGCATTTTTCAGAAAGTCTTTTGAACTTGCTTCAGTCCAAAAAGATTTTGTAAATGAATTTTATGCTGCCTTTATAAAATGCGGATTAGAAGTTGAACTGCTAGATTATCGGAACGAAACTGAACTGATTAATTATTCTATCAATCCTAATCAGTTGTATGTTTCTAAAAAGATGGTTCAATATAATTGTTCAAAATGTGAACATTCATTGAACCTGGCAGAATCTGAGATAGATCTTGAAAATGGCAAATGCCTTCATTACAGATGTAATGGTAGCTATAAAAAAATGACAGAAGTAAATGAGCCTTTGTATTATCAATTGGTCTACAACAGAAATTTGTCTCCAAGAATATATGCTGCCGACCATACAGGATTACTAGAACGAAGTGTTCGTGAGAACGTTGAAAATGATTTTAAGAAACGACCTAAATTCAATTCGAAAAATGTGATGGTTGCAACCAGTACTTTGGAAATGGGTATTGATATTGGAGATTTGAATACAGCTTTTAACAATTCAATTCCACCTTTGCCATCTAATTATTTGCAAAGAATTGGTCGTGCTGGTAGAAGCTCTGGTTCTGCTTTGATTATCAATTTTGCAAAGAACAACAAATCCCATGATTTATATTATTTCGGTGAACCGAAAGACATGATGCAAGGTGAGGTCTCAACACCTGGTTGTTATTTAGAAGCCAAGGAAATTCTTAGGCGTCACTTTCTTGCATATTGCATAGACACATGGACTAAAGTCAATCCCAAAGAGCACCATATTCCTTTCAATATAAAATATCTAAAATTAGAATCTACCCAAGTTACATCGAGTGATTTTTTTATCAATAGAATCATTAACTATATAAAAGCCAATGAAAATCAAATCCTAGCTAGATTTAAGTTGGCTTATACTAATGATGTTTCAAATATAGTTTTCGAAGAATTGAACAATGAACTGATTAATGAATCATTCTATAATTCATTAAAAAATGTTTTCTTAAAACTTAAGAATGAAATATTCTATTTAAAAGGACTTCAAAAAGAAATCACTAAGCGAATAAAGGATTTAAACTTAGGAAAAGAAGATCCAGAGAGAATCGAACTTGAAAAAGAAAAAAAGAATATAGGAGGTTTGATTCAAGGAATTAGAAAGAGAAATACACTAGAACATTTAACCAACATTGGTATTCTACCTAATTATGCATTCCCCGAAAAAGGAGTCACTCTATCTGCGAAGGTTATGGGAAATCAAGCAGAAGGAAGTGAGAAACCGCCTTTAAATAAAGATTTTGAATTGGTTCGATCCGCAAGTCAAGCGATTAAAGAATTAGCTCCTGACAATTACTTTTATTCTCAGGGATTCAAGTTTTTAATTTCTGGCGTTAATATTTTTGATTGGACAGATAAATTAAATTATCACGATAAAAGATTCTGTTCCAATTGTGACCATATTGCTATGGCGGATACTTCTTCAGAACCTGCATGTCCAAAATGCGGAGACGATTCATGGTCAGCACAATCTAACATACATAAATACGCAAAACTAATTTCTGTCAAATCATTTAATAATCAATCCGATGCTACTTTAAGTGATGGTTCGGACGAAAGAGAACTAATTTTATACAACAGCTTACAACATTTTAATTTCAACGATGCCAATTCACTTGGTGCTCTAGCCATGAAGAATATTCCTTTTGGAATTGAGTTTGTTAAAAACGTCAAGCTTATCGTTTCAAATATTGGAAGACAAGATGTAGGCAATGCGAGAAAGGTAAAAATAAATGATTCAGAATATCCAGCTCATGGCTTTGTAACTTGTAAACATTGTGGGAAGTCTTCATCCAATTTCACTCAAAGAGATTACAAGTTTCATTACGGCTACTGCAAACACAAAGATTTAGATTACAATGGAATCCCAGATGACGTATTTGATGAAGTGTTCTTTTATAGAGAACTCAACACAGAAGTGCTAAAAGTACTTTTACCAGTACAGGATCTTAATGGAGATGCAGAAGTCAAAATGTTTAGGGCTGGACTAGAATTGGGTTTGAAAAAATACTTTAAAGGAAATCCGCAGCACATTAGTTTTAGTGACTATAATGAGTATAATCAAAAGACAAGTAAGTTCGATAGGTATTTGCTGCTTTATGATTCTATACCAGGTGGTACTGGTTACCTACAGGATTTGTTTAAAACTGAAAGCTTTTCTGAGCTCATTAAAGAAGCCTACCATGCCATCAAAAACTGCAATTGCCAACATGAGGGAAAGGATGGATGTTATCGATGTATATACTCATACTCCAATCAATATTACCAAGATGAGCTAAGTAGAACTGTATCAGAAAAAAGATTCGAGAAAATATTTAAGCAAACTGAGGAATGGGAATCCTACCCTAATGGACTTGGAAATATTACCAACTCAGGACATATAGAAGAATCAGAACTAGAGGAAAGGTTTATTAGGTCTTTAAGCAACTATTGCCAAATCAATGATGTCAGCAATTTTGAAGAAGTTAATGACGATGGTACTATCTCTTATGTTCTGTCAATTAATGATCATGATAAATCTATTACTTACCACATACGTCCACAGTTAAGTATAGGAAATACAGAAGGAATTTCACTTCATTCTCGTCCAGACTTTACATTCATTTGCACTAAATTCAACGTCGGTGGGAAAGCAGTTGATGATATCTATTCGATTCCAAGAATCGCTCTATTTTTGGATGGTTTCCAATATCACGCATCAACAGAAAATAATATTTTTCAAAAGGATATTAAGAAAAGAGATGCTATAGTTGAAGCTCCAAATTATTTAGTTTGGACGCTTACATGGAAGGACATTGAAATTTTTGATGACTTAATAAATCAAATTGATAATCCACAGGTTGACTATCTTGAAGATAGGTTATCAATTCCAGGATATAAAAACTCAAGAAATGCTTTATTGAAAGCGACTAAGAGGGACATAAGAATGCATGAAAAATTCAATAGTAATTTACATCGTCTTTTATCGATTTTACCTTGTTTAGACGATATAAATGGCATAATAGATTCCTTAGCTCTTTACTTAGGATTTTTTCAATCTAAATTATTTCAACCATCATATTCACCACAAAGTCTTGCTGACTGTTTTGGTGAAATAGGATTTGACAATTATTGTATAAGTAAAAGAACTTTAGATGGATTGATTATTTCTGAACTTGTAAATAAAGACAACAATCTGTTTAAGGTAAGAGCTGTAATAAATATTGATAAATCGCTCATCAATTCTAATCTGGTCTTAAAAAACTTAGAGGTAATCGATAAAGAGGAATGGAATATATTTTGGATTGTTTACAACCTACTCCAATTTGGTGATCATTATGGAGACAAAAATGATAACGCCGTCAATTTGGAAACTTCAAATATTCCACTCAAAGAGCTTATAGAAGTTTACACTAAAGATTTTCATACCGTCATTACAAGTCTTTATAAAGAAGGATTAATTCAAACTGAGGAGGATGAAATTGAGCTAACCACTTTAATCGATGCTGAAGGTTCAGAGTTGGCTCAAGCAGAATTTATCTATAAGAATGAGTATGCGGTAGAACCTAGTTCTGATAAATGTCGTCAGGTGTTTATCAAACATGGGTTACAAGTTCTCTCTTTGTCTGATTTTAAAAATAAAGAAATATGAAACTGATTTTTTATGATAAATTCTTTGATTCGCTTATAAGTTTACCTTCTAATATTCAAAAGAAGGTAATTGAATTTCAAAAGAAATTTAGACAGAATTCTAAATCAGCTGCCATTCATCTGGAGCCTATTTCTACCTTTAAAGACAAGACCTTTAGAACCGCTAGAATAGATCAAAATTATAGAGCAATAATTAAAGCCCCTGATCAAGGTGAGATTTACTATTTACTGTGGGTTGCAAAGCATGATGACGCTTATAGATGGGCTGAAAATAAAGTATTGACATGGAATCAAGAAACTCAATCTATGCAAATGTTTACTGCGCAAGAGATAGAACAAGTTTCAGCTAAAAAACAAATCAATAAAACTAAGACAGCTTTTTTTGGAGAATTCTTGGAATCCGACTTATTAAAAATTGGTGTTCCAAAAATATTATTACCTGCGATAAATGAGATTAATGATTTCAATGATTTAGATCAAGCACAAGATTATATTCCAGAAGATGTGTTTGAAAATCTATATTACCTATTGGATGGTGCTGACATTAAACAAATCATTTTTGAAATAGAAGAAGGGAAAGTTGAAGCCCTAGACCAAGAAAGTCAAATTTCAAGTTTCAACAACCAACGTCGTTTTATTGAATTAACAAATGATGAAGTCTTTAATGATGTATTATCAGGAAGTCTTAAAAAGTGGAAATACTATTTACACCCTTCTCAAAGAATTTTAGTTGGTCAAAACTTCAAAGGTTCTGTTAAAGTAACAGGTGGAGCAGGTACGGGCAAAACAGTGGCTGCGTTACACCGTTTGAAATATTTATCGAAGAAAAAGATTACAGGTGGTAAAAAAATATTATTTACAACATTTACTAAGACACTAACTGAGAACTTGTCAAGCCTAGTCACAGGGTTTGACATAGAAACATCAAAAGTGATTATAACGCATATTGACCATCTTGTAAACGAGCTAATAGATCGATATAATATTCTGCCTGCTGACTTTAAAGTGTTTGAATACAACGCTGTTAAAAATGAAATTGAAGTATGGGAAGAGATTGTTTCTTCAACCACTACAAGCTTTACACCAGAGTTTTTAAGAGATGAATATCTTCAAATTTTTCTTGATAACAATTTAAAAACGATTGAAGAATATTTCTTGTTAACTCGTACTGGAAGAGGTAAAGCATTGAGCCGAAGAAAACGAAAAGAAGCATGGGAATTAGTCAGTGAATTTAAAAGTGAAAAAAGTAAAAAGAATCTCTATTATAAATATGAGCTTTACAATCTGCTTTTTGATTATTTAAGTAAAAATAAACTTCACCCTTTTGCACATTGCATTGTTGATGAACTTCAAGATTTTTCAAACGTCGAACTGAGATTAATTCGTCAATTAGTTGAGCGAAATGAAAATGATTTATTCTTAGTTGGAGATCCAATGCAGGGGATATATAACAAGCAAATTGTTTTTTCAAAGTTGGGTATCCATATCAGAGGGACACGTAGCAGAAGGTTAAGAATTAATTACAGAACCACAGAAGAAATTAAGAGAACGGCAGTTTCAGTGATTCAAGAATGCAAATACCAAAATTTTGATGGAGAACAAGAATCAAAAGCAGGTTATCTTTCTTTGTTTCATGGGGAGAAACCAGAATATCAAATATTCAAAAGTAAAAATGAAGAATTAGATTTTGTTTTGGAAAAGGTAAAAGAGTTACAAGAGACAAGACAAATTTCTGACATCGCCATATGTGCTAGAACAAAAAACGGTTTGAAAGACTTCCGAACAGCACTACATAATCAAGAAATAGAATACTCAGAAAAAAACATCAAAAATAGTGGAGATGCAATTAGCCTGCTCACTTTCCACAGCATGAAAGGACTAGAATTTAAAATTGTGTTTATGGTGGATGTAAATGATAGAACTGCACCAAAATTACCTTTTGAATTTAATGAATTCAATAATGAGCGAAAAACGGAGTTGATGAAATCTGAGAAGTCCTTAATTTATGTTGCAATGACTAGAGCTGTTGAACATGTATTTATTACTGGAACGGGAAGACAGAGTACTTTGATTAGCTAAATAATTAAACTTAGTATTTAGATTACGAAGTTTAGTTTTTAGAAGAAAATTCAAAAAAAAAAAATGCAGCCTCCTATCGTTTCGAAAACAAAGTCGACCTTCGCAGATATTCAATTCGAACCATTTCAAAAACAAAAAAAAATGAACTGCCCTATCTGCCTGTAGTCCGAACAGAATTTTACAGACATATAGACCCTACCCCATGTATGCGGATACGGCAGGGACTGAGGGAGGGACTACCATTGAATACTAAAAGTCATATTTCAATTTATCCTCACTTTTTAAAATGCAATAAATATTTATTGAAAATCATCCATTACTTTCAGTGTATGTTTTCACAAATAATGATTCCACCAAAAACGCATTTTATAAATACTAATAATTAGAATTCTTTTTGCCAAAATCCATTCAACATAATATTACCTAAATCATCAATTCTTATCGTGTATTCTATCAATGTTGGATTATCATATAAACTGTAAGCTATACTTTTGTTGAAATCTAGTACAACAGCTTTGTCAATCGGGATAATGTCTCCTTTCTTGTAAAGCACTTGATAAAAAGTAAAATCAAACTTCACTTTCAAACCGGTGGATACTTTATCAAATAATTCTTGCGATTCTCTGAATTCAAGTTTTATCATTTTTGAATTGTTCTTATTAAAAAATAAGTATAGTTATTCCGCGGAAGTAGATATAAGTTTGTTCATTTTGAAACTCTAAAAGTCTCATATATGAAGTGTGATTTTACAAACTATAGAATGCGATATACATCCTGTACCTGCTCTTCTAAAATACCAATGTACTTTTTAGTAACATGTAGGTTTCCCTGATGATTAAATATTTCACTCAATATTAACAAAGCCTCATCTGTCTTACCCATTAATTCAAACACATGTTTTCCAAAGGTTTTTCTTAGACAATGACTTGACGGATTCTTGCACTCAATTTCATATTGTGCAAACACTTTTCGAATTCTCTTATTGGCAGCAGTCACAGAAATTGGCATCTTCTTATCCTGCCCTCTCCTATTGTAAACAAATACATAACCTGTTGGGGTATGTGATAAATTGGAGACGACCTGACGTACAATCTTTCGAAACCCTTCATTTAAATATATCCGTCTTTGCTTACCCGTTTTCTGTTCGTGAATTATGAGTTCCCCCGCGAACAGCTGTTCATACGTAAGCTGAAGGATATCTCCCACACGCAAGCCTAGGTAAAATCCACAAGCCAGCATTAAGCGTGTATTGTCTTGACCTTTGTCTTGCATAACAGCAAGCAACATCATTGCCCGAGTCCAGGAAATAGGCTCTGTGGTTGTTTTTCGTCGCACCCTTTTTTTATTCTCCAAACGATTGGAATACTTTATTCGGGGAAGATGATTTAATGTTGAAATCCTACTACCCTTTGCTTTCACCTTTAAAACTTGATGTACAAGACTTTTGGGTTTAGCGACTTTTTGACTAGAAGGCATACTAGCCATTTCGGAACGATCATCGATACAAGAACTGGTTTTGACATTGATGGCCTTGACATTGATGGCACGGTAAAGTTCAACTGATGTTGTATCTGCAGCTCCTGTTGTTGTTAGGTTTATCATTCGGTCGGTTTTGGTTTGGTATTTTATTCGTATTCGTATTTTATTGTAAAATCAAAAAAGGAATCTAATACTTGGTCAAATTCATTGAACAAATAATAACGAATCGCTTTCTATTAATAAAACAAACCAAAGGCTGTTTTGAGTTCCCCGAACAGCAAGTATAAACGTCTGATAAAGAGCAAAGTGTGATAAAATGCATCAACCGCTAGGTTGTACTTTGTAGGTAAATCAAACCTAATTCAGATTAAAACAACTTTAAACCTATTAGATGTCTTAAAAATCTTCGTCCAAAGAAAACATTGAATCTGAGTTATCAGATTCAGATTCCTTTTGGGCGCCATCCTTTCTTTGATTTTCATTATTAAAATATGCTTCTGGATTATCTAAATTACCTCCATGCAATTTGGTGAGTTCAATTTCACCTAATGGTCCATATAGGTATATGCTTTCTGCATCATTTTCCCAATCAAAAATAATAGGGTCATCACCTTCCATTTGCTTGTACTTTAAAAGAACATCTTCCCAGTTTTCAATGTGTAATCCAAAATGCAATATTTTAGGACTGCAATTATCTCCAAATTGTTTGACATCACTTTGAGATATTTCTGACAAACACAACTTTATAGCTTCGTTGCCTATAATTGCGTAACTATAATTATGGGAATACACTTTAAAATCAAATACGTCCAGGCACCAATTTATACACTCTTGAAGATTTAGAACATCAATTCTTAAATGATCAACGCTTAATACTTTAAGTTTCATATTAAAATTTGCTTATCTGAATTATTTAATAGCTAGGACATGCGATTGTTATGCTCGCTTCATAAGTTGGCTCAACTCTTGAATCCTATAATTCCATCTTTCTAACATAAATTTCTTTGAATTGAAAATAGCCTTTCGTTCAGCTTCATCTTGATGACACAGGCCGCAGAGATTTATTTGTTCTTCAATAAATATCTCATATAATCGCAATATTTGAAATCCCCACAACACATCTAAAGTCTTGACAACTGTTTGATCCACTGAAACCACCCGAAAAATCAGATGGGTTTGATTCTCTTCTACCTTGAATCCAAGTTCAGAAGACAATGAGGATGCACCAAGTTGCATCAATAGATTCCAATCGAAATCATTTCGTAGTTCAGAAGGAACAACGATGGTACTGATAAATTGAAAACGTTTAACTAATTCTAAAAACCACCTTTCTTGTTTCAAAGGTTTATGTCCTAAGGGTTCAACATATTGCTCATATAATTCAACACAGTCTTTCTTGTTAGGATCTTGTCTAAGGAAATCAATAAATATTTGGTAATTGAATAACATAATTCTTTAGTTTAAATAGGTTTTATCAATGATTAAATTTTGTTCAAGATTGGTGATTTGGTAAATGACATCTTCCATGACTTGAGAAAGAATAGCTGCTGGTCCTCTACCATTTTGCTCGGATTCGCAAACCTTGCTTGCAAGACAATTGTAAAAGCAATCAGTAAATTCAACTTGCTTACCTAGTTTGGTAAATACATTTTTGTATGGAACTAAAGGAGAGCTGTCCGAATCTTTAAGTAATTCGAAAATTTCATTCTCTGATAGTTTTTCGAGTCGCACAATTTTATGAATACGATTCATAATTTCAGTACTAAATCCAAATTGCTTAATGCTGCTCCGATCAATCGTATTGTTTTCAACTTTAGAGGAATCAACCTGAAAGCCGATTTTTAGAGAACTTGAGTTCTTATCATGTAAATCTTGGAATGCGCCGCACAATATGAATAACATAATAGAACAATTAAGCTTTACCTTAGGAGTATTCCTAGAAGGTTCAAAACTGGCTTCTCCATTTTCTCCAATTAGATTGAGTAACTCATTTTGAATGGCCGTTCTATCGTAAGCATAATGAGTAGCAAGCTTATCAAATTCATCAATCAGCACAATAGAATATTCCAATTTCTTTTTATCCTCAGATGAGCAGTAGTAAGATTGAAAATGGTCCATAATTGAATTACCTACGATACCTGATTTGACAGCTGAAGCGGCATCAATCTTAATGAACGGAACATCAAGAATTTCAGCACATTTTCTAGCTAAAAATGTCTTCCCAGAACCTGATGGACCTACCAGTAAAACATTAGACTTTGGGAAAATAATTTCTTCATCAATAAATGATAGAGAGGCTTGTTTCCTTATCGAATGATTAAATAATTCTACTGCCAATGCCTTTTTAGCATTGTCTTGCCCTATGACATCATTGGATAAAAGTTGAAATATTTGATTGGGGGAGTTTGAAAGAGAAATATTTCTTTTCACATTTCTTTGTAGTGCGTCAGATGACTCAAGACTAAATAATGCACAATAGTCTTCAATTTCTTTCACATTCAATAGGCCAAACTGTCGAACCCATTCACCAATTCGTTCCAATCTTTCTTCTCTCTTCTTTTGTTCCAACAAATCATAATTTGTGAAATCCACTTCAATGAATGAATATGATGGAGCTACATCTTGGAAGTCTTGAATGAAACTAATTACGCTTTCTTCATTATTGAATGCTTGCACTAATTCTTTGCACCAGGACACTTCAAAGTAAGAAATGAATAGCAGACGAAGTGCTTCTTTAATCAGCATAGCCAACCTAAAAGAAAGTCCGATAGCCTTGTATCCAAAAAATGATATTTCTTTATTCTCTATATTTTGACTCATAGTCTTGTTATTGTTTGTTAGATATTGGAAATGGCTATTGGAAGTAGCATCCAAGTTTGGATTTTACCTTCTTTGGCTGAGTGGCTTTTAATTTCTTAAGTCTCGATTTCTTTCTAATGCGTTTGTTTACTTCACATCCATTGGTATCTATAATATGATATTCGATTGTGCTCCATGAGTTTCTCCACATGGATTTTACATCTGTATCCTTACCATTAATATTGTAGAAACCAGTGCCTCCCTCTGCCTTTATCTTAATTTGTTGTGCAAAACCTAGATTTAAACCGTCAACTCGTTTTGCTTTTAGCTTTTCGGGTTGCTTTATTTCATATTTGAAATTGTAACTACAATTATTCTGATCTGATATATTAACCGTATAACTTCCAGAAGTTAGGCCTTCTAAATTATTGAGGTTAGAAACAAGATTGCCAGCCTCATCTGTCCAAATATATTCAAATGGACTGTTGCCTAAAACATTTAGATTGATTGATGCCGTGGAGTCTCCAAAACAACAAAGATTATAATCACCACAGGTTGAAATATTGGATTTAGTGTCCAATGAATCAGGGGCCTTTAAATAAACTCCTGTAGTCGCTGAGCATCCATTATTATCTATAGCTATTACTGAATGCCAACCTTTATTAAGGTTTGATTCTTTAGCTTGAGAAACTTGAGTGAAGCTTGTAGAATCAAGCATAGTAACAAAACCACCCACCCCACCTGTTACTCGATACTGTATTTGTCCGTCTGCACTATAAGGACATCGCACATGAAAACCGTTGTAATCTGAAAGAACATCTATTACAATTTCAATTTCATCAGGTTGGGTTACATTTATTTCTTTGACAGAACATTTGTTATTCTGTTTTACTTGCACAGAATAAACTCCTGCATTAAGATTGTCTAGAGTTTTGGATTGCAGATCTTTGTAATGAATTTCTGTGTTTATTGAGTTGACATTAATTTTCCCATTGTTTAAACCGAAACAACTTACATTCTCAACATCATATTCAAAGTCTGTGACAGGGAAAGGCTCTTTAATCTGTGCTTCCTTTTCAGTTTCACAACCTAGTCCATCTACTATTAACACTTTGTATATTCCCGCAGAAAGTCCATTACGTTGTTGAGATGAGTTTCCGTCAGTCCAATGAAATTTAAATGGTGGGGTGCCTCCATCGATGCTAACATTTATTTGCCCGTCTTTTAATCCATTACAACTAACATTTGATATATCAAGACTCGTTGTCTTAGGAACGATTTTAGGTTTCTTAATCTCACGTAAAAGTGAAAGTTTACATCCAGTCACAGATGTAAGAATGCATTCTACTACTTGAACACTATCTTTTACTTCAACTTGAATTTTAGATGCATTTAGATCCGAAACATTCCATTTGTACGATTCAAACCCGATAGGTGCTTGTAATATGAATGCATCGTTCCCCTCGCAATAGGAAGCATCAATGTCCAATTTTGCAAAAGAAGCATTGAGATATGCGTACCCAAAGTGCCCTCTTCTTTCGCAGTCATAAACAGAAAAAGATACGGTAATTGATTGGCCAATGTATTGAGAAAGGTCCACTCCTACGGATACCCAATCACGGTATATTAGAAAATCACCACCCTTACGAAAACCCTCACAGTATCTACCCGCAATAACTTTGTAATATCCGCAATTTCTATCAATAAGATTTCCATTCAAGTCTTTAATGGCGAATTCAAATTTCGGTTGATGGTGTTCTTGATGATTAGGTTGTTCTAGAACAATTGCATACTTATAAACCAAAAGAGAAGTTTGTTCAGTTAATGTAAATGTGTAACCTACAGATTCCATTTCTGCACCAACTTGCGTATTACCAAGAAGCAGACATTTATCTTCATTTGGTATACTTATATAGGGATCACTCCAGTTAGATTTATGAATAAAAGTGTGTCGACCATATAGCTGTCCTTCAAAAGTATTTGGGGAATGAAAATGTCCAGAATAAAAACTAAGCTTTTCAGAACTATCAAAAATTGACTGACTTTGAAGTGAATAAATAATACATAGGAAAAGTGCTAAAAGAAGGAGCAACTTTTTAGATATTCGGAAAGCGATGTAAATAACAAGAAGTAGAATTAATAACATATTCGAAGATTTGTTGAACAATTTTTGATGTTCTCTTCGAAAAGTGAATTATTAAATCAATACTTTTCAATTACTTGGTCAAATATATTTTAATGCTTGCGTATTAACAATTATATTCAAAGTTTAAGTTTTCAAAGTAATTACAAGTAATAGAATCGATTTCATCTGCTTTTTTCCTAATGCCTTAATATGATTTGAGCTAAGTTACTATTTTGAATAGTTTTGGCAGCTTGATGGATTCAATACTTTTAGGTTTAGCATTTGCAATGCACTATATGATCTTGATTATCAGCTGTTTGCACTAAGTAATAGAAAGTAACAAACTGAAAGGTATCTTTATGAGCACATGGAGACGTTTCTACAAATTGGATTGAATAGTTTTTGTTCTGGACTTATTTTAAGTTTAGTAGCAATAGGTTTTTCTTATATTTTTCATGTCACCAAGGTTTTTCATTTAGCTCATGCATCTCTCTACGCTTTAAGCGGACTTTTGACTTGGAGTACTTTTCAAATATCTAATTCTTTCATTGTTTCACTTTTTGTATCTCTATTTTTTTGTTGCTTGATAATAATCGCTATAGAAAAATTGATTTATCTCCCTCTTTGTATTTCAAAGGCGAACGAAAGTATTTCTTTAATTTCTTCCATGGGAATTTATGTGGTAATTATTAATCTTTTAGCAATATTTTATGGAAACGAAAATAGGATATATGATATAGAAAGTTCATCATTATCTATCGGTGCCTTAATCATAACCTTACCTCAACAATGGCAGATATCATTTTGCATAATTACGTTATTACTTAGTTATATTTTTTTACGAAAGAATAATTTAAATCTCGATTTTCGTGCCATATCAGATTCTGAAGAAACCGCAGCTCTTTTAGGCATTAATATTAATCAAAAGCGTCTGATCTCATTTCTATTCGGAACAATACTGATAGTAATAGCAAGTTGGTTATTATCCCTTGAAATAGGAATCGAACCAAATTCAGGTATGCACATTATTTTAACTGCAGCAGCAATATCCATTTTTATTACTAGGTTAAACATTTTATTATTATTAGTAGGATCTATAGTGTTGAGTATTGTGCAAAATGGTATTGAGTGGCATTTAAATGCACAATGGAGAGATGGACTGACGTTCTTCCTTTTATTACTAGTAATAATTTACAGAACAGAAGGACTCGTCAATTATAAACTCAGAAAAGATAGTCTATGAATTATTATCTGCACATAGCTGTTTTGTTAGAAATTTATATTCTTCTTGCATTGAGCGCCAACCAAATGATTGGCAATTCCGGTCTTTTAAACCTCTCTCATGCCGTTTTCTATGGATTAGGGGCTTATGTCACTGCAATACTAACTACTCAATATGGATTTGGCTATTTCCAAACTTGGGTTCTACTTTTTCCAAGCATAATTATAATTTCCATTCTCTATTCCTACATCGGTTCTAAAGTCAGGGAGTTATATTTCAGTTTAGCTAGTTTAACTGTTCAAGTTATTTTCTCATCCTTACTACTCAATTTGACACAGTTGACAAAAGGCCCTTATGGAATTCCTGGTATAAGTCATCCAGAAATAGCTGGTTATTCTATTAACAATCCACTGTCTTTTGCAATCTTAGGATTAAGTATTATAGCATTATGCATATTAGGATTGTTTTTACTCTCTAAAAGAAAGTTTTACTTATTAATACAGGCTACTAGAGATGATGAAATCGGATTGTTAAACCTAGGATACAATCCAAACAAATATCGATTTTTAAGTATTTCTGTTTCAGGACTTTTAGCTTCAATTGCTGGCAGTATTTATGCTTCTTACATGACATTTATAGACCCTTCTTCTTTTACATTAGATGAATCTATTTTGATACTAAGTATAGTGTTAATTGGAGGCATTGGGAGTTTTCGAGGAGCAATTATAGGTGCGGCAATTTATGTATTGTTACCAGAGATTTTAAATGACCTACATCTTCCTCAAGATTATGCAGCGAATTTACGAATGGTATTATTTGGTTTACTTCTAATCTTCATTGTAAGGTTTCGACCTCAAGGAATTTTAGGTAAAAAATATGTTACATGAATAACATATTAACTATATCAAACTTACATAAATCATTTGACGGCTTTAACTTGTTTATTGCAGCAAACCTATCCTTAAGGAAAGACTCGGTAACTCTTCTTACTGGAGACAATGGGACAGGGAAATCCACTCTTTTCAATATCATAACAGGTTTTGAAAAAATAGAAGTTGGATGTATTGAATTTGAAGGAATAAAAATAAATGGTTTAAAGCCTTTAATGATTTCTCGACTTGGAGTATCGCGACTTTTTCAAACACCACGTGTATTTGGGAACTTGACAATAAAAGAAAATTTGAAGCTCTCTTATCCGCTTGATTGCATTGGACATATTAGTCTGATTGATAAATTTAATTTGCTCGATAAAATAGATTGTCGAGTGGGTGAACTTTCATTTGGTCAACAAAAGATAGTTTCATTCTGTACCATACTAGGGACTAGACCTAGACTAGTTTTGCTGGATGAACCGTTTGCTGGGATTGATAACAAGTTTATACCGATTATTAAACAAGAAATAATTAGCAAAAAAGAATCTGGAACTTCCTTTTTTATTATTGAACATAATAGAAACAAGATTCTAGATGTATGTAATTATGAGTATTGCTTAGCAAACGAAAAAATAAATCTAGTATGAAAGAATCACATTTGATTTTAAAGAATGTCTCAGCAGGATATAATGGGGTGAAAATAATATCGAACGTATCATTTGAAGTAAATCAAGGTGAGAAGTTACTTATAACTGGAAGTAACGGTAGTGGTAAAAGTACATTGTTGAAAACGATTGCCAGAATCATAAATGATAATTCAGGTGACATAATTTATAATGGTAAATCTCTCTGTGATTATAGAACTGATCAACTAAATAGTATTGGTATATCTTATTTTAAACAAGGTGGAATTTTTATTCCTTCCCTAACTATAGATGAGCATCTATTTTTAGCACTAAAAGGCAAAAAAAAAGAAAGAAGAGATGAATTACTATTAAAAGCAAAAACACTATTCCCTCTACTAAAAAACAAAGGTACTTTACTTGCGGGGAATTTATCTGGTGGACAAAGACTTAGCCTCAGTTGCGGTATCTTAATTTGTCAAGATTCTAATCTTTGGTTAATGGATGAACCTACGGCAGGTCTTGATCAAGACAAACGTAATATTCTGATAAATTTTCTAAACAATGAGACAAAAATAACGATGCTTCTTGTAGAGCATATGTTAGAAAATATCAATATTTCTAAAATGTATAAAATTAAAAACTATGATGATTAGATATTTAAGCTTAATCCTAATGACTCTATTTTTTGGTTGTAAAAATTCTAATGACACGATTCATCCAAGTCAAAGAACAATAAAGATTGGTGTTGTTATACCTGAAACCGGCAAATACGCAGTTATTGGACAAGGAGAAAGACAGGGTATGATGCTTGCGCTAGATAGCATTAATAAGTCCAACTCACACTTTCAGTTTGAAGTAATTTTCGAGGACTTTGCTTCAGAGACAAAAAATGTTCCATCTATAATTCAGAAATTTTTAAGACAAAATGTTGATGCAATTATAACATCTACAACTGCTGCATGTGAAGTAGCAAGTCCAATTTTGAAATCAAATAATATTATACATTTCGTTATTTCGCCTGACATTGACATACTTAGTCGTAATGAAAATAACTTTAGGATATATTATAACTTTCTAAGTGAAGCAAAAGTTCTACAAAATTATATACGAGAGAACTCAATTAAAAGCGTAGCGCTTGTAGGATCACAATATAGTTCTATTCAGAATTTGATAAATAACAATTTGGTTCCCTGGCTTGAAAAAGAAAATATTCAGATTGTCTATAAAGAACTGATACCCATTTCTGATAGGGATTTCAAAAATCACTTCCTGAAAATTAAATCTCTTAATCCAGAGTTGATTTTTTTAGCACCGATGACTAATCAAGTGGAGTTGTTTACTAAACAATTGGAAGAAGTTGGAATAAGCGCAAATACAACAGACTTGTTAGGTTCATTTACGTTTAATTGGAAACCAAAAACGTTTATAAACACTTTAACGAACTATAAAATCATTGGTCCTTATTACACACCCTCAGATGACTATTTTACACGCCAGTTTCAAGAAAGATTTAAAAAAGAACCAACATTTGATATTTCTTATGCTTATGATAACTTAATTATTCTTAGTAATCTTTTAGCAAGATCAAAAAAAAGTGACAAATCCTTTAAAGAGATTTTTAATTCTCAAATGGAGTATTCTGGAGCATCTGGAAAAATTATTTTCACAAAGAATAATGATACTGATCCAATTACTGTAATTCACCAAATTCCGAATAAAATAAACATCGATGATGACAAATAGCTATAATGAAAGAATTGTAGAATATGAACATATTCATTCTATTTCAAATCAATCATTTGATTGTCTTTTTGAAAACATTAAAATAAATAAAAACGCAAGAGTTTTAGATGCGGGTTGTGGATATGGATCTATTTCTAAACAACTCCTCTTCCGTTCCAAAGATTTTGTTGGTGACGTTGTCTTACTTGATAATAGCACAATCCAGTTGAAAAGGGCTATCGACAATTTAGCAGAACTTGATCAAGTTAAAGGCAACGTATATTTTTCACTACAAAATTTTATAGGCGCTAATTTAAAGCATAATACTTTTGATTTAATCATTTGCAAAATGCTTTTGCACGAATATCCTAAGGACCAACAATTGAATTGTATCAAGATGGCTTATAGTTTATTGAAGCCAGGAGGTGAATTGTTAATTTGGGATTTGGCGTTATCGGAGGATACGCAACTATTTTTTCAAGAAATAATCAACTACAAAGACAAACTAGCGAACTATTCCTCATTGTTAGAAAACAGATATTTTCCAAAAGAAAATGAAATATTAAATTATTATAGTAATGCAGGCTTTAGTAAGGTTAGAAAAATATGTCAATTATCTAACCCTGTTATTACAAGTAAAAGACTAGGAACTGAAATGAAGACAACTAAAGATTTACATGAATTGAATAAATATATTTTAGAAAAAGCTAAACATCTTAATCAGATTCAGCTCAATAAACTTAAATTGCATGGAGATATTGAGAATGTCACTTTTACCCCAGCTAAAGCCATTTTTAAAGGAACAAAATGAAAATTTCCGAACTAAACAAATTATTAGCAAAGCTCCCTTTTCATATAGTTGGACATGATGTTCCATCTAGCAGTATTGCAAACTTCTTTCAACATCTTTCTTCACATAGATTTATTATTGATAATTCTAAGTTTAGATTTTTAATGTCAGGTTTTGCCAAAATTGATACGTCCGCAATCAGCACAGGACAATCACTAACCGATTGGCCTACAATTCCTCTTGATTCGTTTAATTACATAGATTTTGATAATCAATTGCAAGATTCAATTGTTTCTCTATATGTCCGATGCTTAGATGTTTTAAATGATGATTGTGAAATGGACTTTGAAAAAGAGAAAGTAAATAAAGAAAGAGCTACTAATATTTTCACTAAATACATTCGAAAAATTGTCAATATAAGTGTTGAAATTTCTAAAAACACAAATCTATCAAGGATTGGAATTACCTTTTCTAAAAGATCTAATACTCTTTCTTTTTTAATTCCTTCTTCCTTTTTCAATGATAATACTTTCTCAGATTATTTGACACTTCTTTCAAGTGATGAAGGCTATTTAGATAAAATTGGGTATGCCCAGTATACAATTCATGCAAACAGAAGAATAAGTAGAATTGATGAAATTTTAAAAGTATTTTTTTCTGCAGAATTAAAAAATGCTAGAGAAAAAGGAGAACTAACTACGAATATTGGAGAAGATGTTATTCAGCTTGTTAATCTTGATAGCCCAAAGGATTTCAATAAGCTGATTAACGTAGCAATTGCTACTTCCATATTTTGCAAGATTTTATCTAGTAAAGTTTACTTTGTATTATCTAAGGCAAATACATTTTTTGAAGATGAATTCTCGTTGGGCAGCATAGCTATCGGTGTGAAAAATTCAAATGTTTTAACAAATGACGAGTTGTCTTTTTTTACTTTAATTTCTAACCACATATCTTCAGTTTTAAGTACTCAATATATTTATGAAACTTCACAAGAAAATTTATTTAGAAAAAGACGTATTGAACAAAGAGAGATACTTAAATCATTTTTTGTCAATGTTTTATTTGCCGGTAATGAAAATGGAAAGGATATTTCGCATGGTGAGAATGCAATTCAACAAATTCATTTAGATAAATATAATGAGATGATTTCTGAAATTGGAAATTTCGGTAAACTTGGGCTTCATAGTTTTGATAAATTTTTGAAAAGTATATTTCTCCCCGGAAATTTCATAGATTATTGTCTATTTAATAAACTTCATAAGCCGTACCAAAAAAATTACGACAAAATTTCAAAGCATAGCGCCCTTCTTCGGAATTCAGAAATAGCCCAAAATATTGACTCTACGTCAAAAGAATACGACGATAATTTTGACTTTCAATTAAGGAACAATAATCATAACAACATCTCTCTTGCACATTCATTTGTAAATAAACTTAGCGAAGATGCATCTGGCATTTTAGTTTTAACTGATGTAGATTTTAATGGAATTATTATTTATGCTTCATTGGCCAAAAAGGTAAATCTTGAAAATTTTGTAGAACGCCTAGTAAATGATGAAAGAAGCGATGCCGGTAATTTTTCTGGTTTTATAAAAGACAATCTATTTGACTTTATGGTTGCTGGAGATTTGAAAATTATCTCAAATCCTGACCAGGAAATTGAAAGTTTAGATGATTTAAAGAAATTGAATTTGGATGGGCTCCATTATGATTTCTCAATTTTAGAAAATTTGATTGTACATTTTGAAGAAGATGATTTTTCAAATCCATTTTGTCATCTAAAAAAGAAGCCAGCCAATTCGAATACAAGCAACTTAATTTATTTAATAGAATACAAATCATAAGAGAATGGATACTTATATTTTCGAAAAAGATATTATTACCCCTTATACTATTACTCTTCCAAATTGTTACTCTAATTACACTGACATTAAAGATAGCGTTATATTCTGTCACGGGAGTGATTTAAATGTAAGAATTAGTTCAACATTAATTTCAAATAATAATTTGATTATTCAATTCACAGGTAATGAAACCAAATATAAAAAATACACTTTCGAAGAAATGAAAATCTCAAGTGTAAATAGAGCCTTTCTAAATAATGTTCTTCCCACTTTACATCCTTTAATTGGAGATCAATCCAGAATAACTGAGAAATTTTATTCTGAACTGACAAACATCTTGTTCAATAAAGATTCAGGATTGGAAGAACTACTTAAACCGTTTTCCGGTTGTGATCCTTTTCAATCTCATGTTGACTTTCAAAAAGAATTAAGTGAACTAGATAACTATATAAAAGAACGTTATGGGGTTAGTCGTATTTAATTTAAAAGATAGAGAATCTTCTATTATTGATTCGAAATTATTTTGGGCGAAAGCTGGAGTTGGAGATATAGATGAGATTAACGAACCCATTTATATATCAATATTGAGTCGCTTGAATAAA